>Ga0209959_100197_pt1 | contig 86757 bp, 90 predicted proteins | sample ThiBiot_300_biof_2_FD_183943 | JGI IMG/M metagenome (GOLD analysis project Ga0209959, IMG submission 183943) | Wastewater bioreactor microbial communities from Cape Town, South Africa - Thiocy_expt_300_biof (SPAdes) | ecosystem: Engineered > Bioremediation > Thiocyanate > Unclassified | place...
GCCAAATCCCGATCGGTCAGGGTGAAGGAGACGGGCCCGGCGCCTGCCATGAAGGCGCGGACTTGTTCCAGGGTTTGCAGGGCATGGGTTTGAAGCGTCACGATCATGTCTCCATGATCCCGATTCACCCACCTTCAGGCTCAACTCACTTTGGATTTACACCACTACCTTCAGGCTCATGTGTCATTGGACAAGGCTAGGGCTTTACAAGCGCAAAAGGCATCTATAGAATGCGCGGCTTCGTTGGGGGTATAGCTCAGCTGGGAGAGCGCTTGCATGGCATGCAAGAGGTCAGCGGTTCGATCCCGCTTACCTCCACCAACTGACAGGAAGCACAATGCACAGGCTTGGCGTCTTCACCACGCTACTGGGGTTGATTCTGAGTATTGTCGGACTGATAGTCGGGTTCTGGGAAATGCTGCATGGCAACGACAATGCGCAGTACTGGCTCTCGCTGGTACCATTGGGTTTCGTCGGATTGTTTGTCGGCGTCACCCTGACCCAGTTGTACAACAAGCAGGAAGGGCGCAAGCCCGAGCAGTAAGGCAGTAAAAGTTGACGGTTCACGCCGTCGTCCGGGTCCCCATCGTCTAGAGGCCTAGGACATCGCCCTTTCACGGCGGTAACCGGGGTTCGAATCCCCGTGGGGACGCCAATAAATCAGGCACTTAGCTTGGTTATCTTGGAAAAATCACTATCCATGTCAGCCATATGTCAGCCAAGCATTCCCACGGCTGGGCATTATTTCGGCTGCATCTCGTCTTTCGACCCTAGCCAAAACCTTACCGCTCTCGGGCTTTCATGCGCTCGGCGATGGTCGTCCCCTACTGAAGCTTTCCCCCGTAATTCTTCACACGTCATAACGGTATAGTGCCCGACGTTCAAGGTCAGCCGGGCCGCGCGGGTACAATTCTGCGGCGTACGCAAATAATCAGAGTAGGGGGAGTAATGGCAGAAAGCCAGACCGAGCTACGCGGGCAGATCACCACGGCTGTCGTGGTTGGGGGTCGGAGCATCCAAGTAACCCACTGATCCGACTCCATAACGCGAATTCGCGCTTGGGTTGATTCGGAAATGAGAAAGCCCCCGTCCGGTAAGTGCCTGGGGAGGCTTCCAAGAAGTCTAAGAACCAGCCTGCGACGGGGACTCGATTAGTATAGCGTCTTCGTCTCGGTGCAGAAATGAGGAAGCCCGCAACGAACCCATGCTGCCGATTGATCGGCCCCCAGGCTCTCAACGTCCAAGACGACTTCACGGGCTGAATTCAGTATAGCGGAATACTGAACAGGAAAAGGCACCCCCACGGGGATTCCTGCCTTTCGACCGGAACCTCTACGCCCGAAGCGTGCCGTGGGGGATGCGGGGCCATAGTAATCCATAGCTACAGGAATTAGGAGCCCCCCAGCGGACCACTGCCTTTCGACCGCGGCCTCTACGCCCGAAGCGTGGTGGGGGGCAAGCTCATCATAGCACCATGCAAAAAAATCCCGGCACGCGGCCGGGACAGGAGGGGGGCCATGGGTTTAACCACCCCCTAGGAGCGCACCTTGGTATTCAGTACGTCATCTCGATCTCCGCGAGCGTGGTGACCAGCTCCAGCGCCGTCATGTCCAGGCATTGCAGCGCGTCGTGCGGCAGCCCTTCCAGCAGCTGGCGGTCTTCCTCGCTGATCTCATCGACCATGATCCGGCCGGCCAGGGCCAGAAGCTTGTCCGAGTGCCAGCGGTAATTCGACAGCCCCGGGAATCCGGGCTCGCCGTATCGCGGCCGATCATCGGGCAGCGCCTCGCGCAGTACGGAGAGGAGCCGACGCATCGCCAGCTGCTGGCCGTCATCAACCGGGGACCGTGCCCGCATCGCGGCTTCCAGCGCCGCCAGGCGTTGTTCGAGCGTGGCCATGCGTCGCCCTCCATTCTTCGACCAGCGGCGTCAGGTCGCAGCACAGCTCGGCGTCGGACTTGTGCATCGCGACAAGCCGCTCTTCCTCTTCCACGCTGGCAAACCATTCGCCGCGGTCCATCAGCATCTGGATAACGCCTTCCAGCTCTTCGTCGGTCAGGTCGCGGGCTGTGGTGCCAGTTCTCCCTTCCGGGCCGCTCAGCCGCCGCACCTCCAGTGCTCGAATCCGTTGCTCAAGTGTTGCCATTGTTTCCCCTTTCCAGCGCGGCGATGCGCTTATCCAGATCGCAGGCCTCAAACAACTTGCGCAGCTCACCCAGGACGTACACCAGGCGCGCGCCGTCCTGGGAAGGGACGCGCCCACCCCGCATGTCTCGATACACCCGCGCCATCTCCCGCCTCAGCCCGTCCAGATCGTTCAGGTTGATGCGGGGGGCAGGCAACACGACAAGCGCCGCCTGCTTGCCGCCTGGCGCCCGGTCGTTTGTGGAATCAGGCCGCTTTGCCATGCCTCAGCCTCCCTCCCCGCGCAGTCTGAACAGCTCGATCTCGCGGATGGATTACCTTGTCGGTGCTCATTTGATCCCGTTCCTGTATGCGTTTCGGATGGCCTCGATCAAGACAGGCTGATTGTTCATAAACAAGTCCCTGACCCCCTGCGTGTCGTGCGATGTGATGTGCACATGAATGTCGCCACCGCTTGCGCCTTCGCCTTCGCCATCCGCCAAAGCGCGGATGACGTCGGCCTGTTTCGCTGGCAATACCATCTCACGCGCATGCAGTTGCGTGAGGGGGTTCACGCCTGCGGGGATGTCGTAGCCGCCGGCGGCTGAGGCGGTAGGGGACATCATTGCTGCGAACCCCATGGAGGCTGCCGACATGGCGGCGCCGAAGAATGGCGCGGTCAGGTTGATCGGGTAAGGTGCTGCTGCCATCGATGCCACCCCCCCGGCGCCAGCCTTGGCCGCGCTCTCGGAAATCTCAGACAGGGCTGTTTTCTTGCCGAGGATCAGCATGGCGATCTTGCTCGCGAGCCACTTCGCGAGCACCTGCGCGATAACGCCCGCGATGGTCGAGAGCACCGACTGCCAGATCGATTTGAGACCTTGGGCAAGCGTCATCTGGCCCATCATCATTTTCTGGAAAGCGTTCTGCATGCTGCCCTGCAAGCTACCGATCGCCTGCAAGGCATACTGGTTGCGCTCCAACTCGCCGGCATTCTTGATCTCCGTCATGATGGCCTGGTGCTGACGCTCGGCGGCCTCGATCTCGGCCTTGAGTTGGGCGTAGGCCACCGGGTCTTCCGAAGGGTCGATCATGGCCAGGCGCTCGTTCATGGCCTGCAGGATGATCTCGTTCCGCCGCTGCTCGAACCCGATTTGCTGCTGCAGCAGTTCCTCATGGGTCATGAGGCCCATATCGACCGCATGATGGGCGGCCGCCTCATCGGCGTCTACCACTGCCAGGCGCGCGTCGAGCGCGTTCCGCATCCAGATCATGTCTACCTGAATCTTCTGCTCCGTCGCACGTTTGTGGGCGTCCGCTGCCGCCTTCGCGGCTTTGTCGGCTTCGCGCACCATGTCGCCCTGTAGAGCATTCACCGCGTCGAACTGCTGGCGGATCATCTCGGCGACGCCCTTGTCACCGGTGACGAATGATCCGTTGTCGAACACGTCGATTGGGCTGTCTGCCTTCTTGCTTTTGCCCTTATTGCCCGATGCGTCCGGCGGTGCCTGAAAGTCATTGCCGCCCTCAGCCGGCGCGTTCGAAGCCGTGAACTGCTGGCGGAACTTGCCGAGGAAGGAATCGCCGGTGCCGTTCCACAGATCTTTCAGCTTCTGCGTTTCGCGCACTGCATCGGCCGCGCGCTCCCGGAACACGTTCATCGCGCCGGCGAAGTCCCCGCGCAGTGCCAGTGCTGCAGCAGCTGCCACCGCACCGATGTCGGAGCCGACCGAGACGAAGGCTTGCTTCACCATTCGCGCGAGATCGACCACGCCCAGGAAGGTTTCCATCGCCACCCGGGCGATCTTCACCAACGCGGGACCCACTGCGACGATACTTTCCTTAAACGCCGTCAGCACGGGGATGATGGCTCGCCCGATGGTGTCCCGAACCGCCTTCATGGTCAGGTCGGCATCGTCGCTGGCGTCATCGTATTTCTTCCATGCATCGACATCTTCCTGGCCCACGACGATGCCAAGCGCTTCCATTTTCTGCCTGGTTTCTTCGGCCTTCTCTGCGCTGGCCTGCAACAGCTTGGAGCTGCCGTTGACCGAGCGCCCAAAGATTTCCTGAGCCGCCGCGTTGCGGTCGGTTCCTTCCTTGTACGAGTTGACGACCGCAATCGCGTCGAGCATGAGGTCATTCATGGGGCGCAGATTGCCAGCAGCATCACGGGTCTTGAGGCCCATGGCATTCAGGGCTTCCTCGTTTTCCCGCAGCTTCATGGTAAGCCCACGGCTGGCTGCCGACAGTTCCCACTGTGATGCCCCAATATCGTCGATCACCGCGATCCACACGCTGGCCTGGCTTGCCGAGACGCCCATCGCCCGGCCCAAGTCCATCGCGGATTCGGTGTACTTGGCAGTTTCGTCGGCAGCGTTCTTGATAGCGACGAAAGAGAACGCCGCTGCCGCAACTGCCGCCACGCTGGCGAAGGCAGACCGGACAGTGGTCGACATTACGGACATGCTGTCGCCAGCCGTCTTGAGGCTGCCATCCATCCGCTGAGCGCCGTTCTCGACGGACTGTGCAGCCTGATCCATGCCACGTTCCAGTTCGCCGAGGTTGGCTGTTACCCGTACTTCAATGTCGCTTCCGTTGTTCATAGCAGTCTCCAGGTGGATGTACTCTCTTTCACGGCGTTCGCGAATTCCTCGCGGATGCGCGGCTCCATTTCCTTCAATGCGCTGCGCAGAAACGAGCGGGGCGGCAGGTCATCGGCCTTCAATGCAGGCTTGTTGGCTTTGAGCTTGGCCTTGAATCCCTCCCGATGTTTCTTCAGGTCGGCCTTGACCGACTGCCCGAACTCATGGAACTTCGCGTACTCGACGTTGGTGCCGACAATGCCCCGGACCTCGCGCCCGTTGTCTGTGATGCGATGGTTGATGGAGACGCGCAAGAGGCCGGTGCGGACGTTCAGCACCTGCCCTGTGCCGGGACCAGACAGCTTCTCCAGTTTCACCTTCGTCAGCAGCTCAAGCACGAGGCTGCCGAGCGATTTGCTGACCGAGTCGTGCGTCCGCTTCCCTGCGTCCCTGAGATTCTTGGCGGTCTTCTTGGCGCCTTTGGCTGATCCCCTAAACATCTCCGCCACCCGTCGAGGCTTCGAGTGCCTTCCGCTTCAGCCCGAAAACGTCGAACACGCATGCCATCACCTCTTGCATGTTCTGAAGGTCGAGCAGGGCGGCAACGTCCTCGCGCGTCATGTCGGGGTAATTACGCTGCAGGGCGGCGTGCGCTGAATCGATTACGGTGCCGATGTACTCGGGGGTGATGCTGGCCTCGTCCATCGTTTCGAGGCGCCCTTGCAGCTGCTCCATTGCGCCCAGCGTCAGCGGCGGAATGATCAGGACGCGCCCATCGAAGTTGAAGGGGATGCCCTGGTGCTTGGTGGATTCGGGTTTCATCAGTACACCCCCGCGCGGCTTCCCGTGCGCTCGGTCAGCGCCGGAAGATTGACGTTGAGGGCCGCCGGCACGTTCGCATTGGTCAAAGAACCTGCAGAAGAGAACCACCCATTTTGTACCATGTAATTGATCCATCCAGCAGACGTACCAGCCGGGAAGTCGGCTTCGAAGTAGCGATTCATGAAGATCGGCCCTCCAGGCAAGGGGGCGTTGTTGCCGCCGAGTTCGCTAATGCTGGACGCATTCTGAATTTCGACGCGGACCGTGGGCTGCGGTCCAGTGTGCGGGTGCGGAACGGATTCACTGACAGGCGACAATGCCGCAGGCATCGAGAAAGAGCGCGTCGACGGGTCGATCAGGTCTCTGAGGTCCAGGCCGGCGATGTGGCCTGTTACGCCGGGACTCCCGGGGGTTGCACTGTCGATAGCGAGGCCGGCGACAAAGGCGCGCACGGGAACGCACCCAGTCATGATGCGATTGACCAGTTTGGAGGTTGCGCGGTAGAGGCTCATTTCGTTTTCCTTTCAGGTTCAGGTCAAGTTCAGGCGGTGCGCCAGCGGGCCAGGGCTTCGGATCGGGCTTGTTCGATGGCGCCTCGGGCGTCAATGGTTTTCACGTTCAGGGAGTGCGGCGCGGACAGACCGAATCCGATGGCCACCACATCGAAGGTTCTCATCGGGTAGGCCGTCCCGATTCCCCCGGTCATCACACCGTGGGTTTCCCTCAGTTCGCGGGCCAACTCACAGTGCGCAACGCCAAGCCCGGCCAGTCGGCCGTAGGCCTGCCCGAAGGTGTCGCAGGCAGCCAAGAAGGCAGGAAGAGCATCAAGCTGGATCTCTGCGGTAGCCGCCTCGAACTGCGCTTCAGCCAGGGCGCGCAGGGTGTCCGGCATCTGGGCATGCACCTCGGCCGCCTTCTGTTGCAGTTCGTCCAGCAGGTCGCGATGCGCTTCCATGACGGCGGCGGTCTGCTCGACGCTGGCCTCGGCCGTGGCAATCTGACGGCTCAGGTCGCGTGTCTGCTCGTCCTCCAGGTCTACGCGACCGGCGCGCAGCATCCGGGCGAACAGGCCCCGCCGTTGCTGCTTCAGGCCCTGCGCGGCGCTTGCTGCTTGCTGCACCGGCGCGATGCTCTGGTCAGCTTGGCGCATGGCTTCGTTGATGCTGGCCAGTTCGTCGGTTAGAGTCTTGAGTGCGGCGTGTGCCGCTTTGAGTTGTTCGGTTCGCATGGGGATGCGTCCTTTCACAGAGATTGGGGTTGGGAATGTTCGACCGCATTCGCCAAAATGACCTCGCCGTTGCGCACGGCAATCGTGATTACGGTCACAGACTCCACCTTTTTCTGCGCATCTCGTTCTTCCGATACGGCCTGTTGGCTTTTGCCGATTGCTTGTTTCATGAGGCTCATGCGTTTCTCCTTTGGGTGGTGGGTTGGATTTCCGGCATCGCAGCTGCCGGCAGGCTGTCGTGTGCCCTGGCGTGGCGCCGCAGCGCCCACAGCAGGTTCAACAAGTCGAGGGGATGGGTGATTTCCAGGGCCTTCGCCGCGTCGAGCGCAGCGGCCTCGGGGCTCATGCCGGGGCGCCAGTAGCACCAGGGCGGCACGTCTTCGATGCGGCCGCGGAAGGTGGCTTGGACGCGCTTAGTCATCGAATCCTCCGGTGCGTCTGGCCGGGCGTGTGTTCTGCGCTGGGCGCGGCTGCTGCCCGCGGTAGTCGCTGAACCGCAGGCGCGGGGCGTCGTAATGCAGGGTGATGTCGCCAAGTGCGCCGTTCCGGTTCTTTCGCACGACCAGGCTGATCAGGTCTTGCCACTCGGGGCCATCGTTCCGATGCAGCATCATGATCACGTCGGCGTCGGCTTCGATGTCGCCGGACTCGCGCAGATCAGACATTTGTGGGCGCTTGTCGGTGCGTGACTCGACGCCCCGATTGATCTGCGCCAGTGCGATCACGGGCACGCGCAATTCCTTGGCCAGCGCCTTGAGGCCGCGCGAGATTCCGCCGACTTCCTGCGTCCGGTTTTCGCCCGGACCCTTCATGAGCTGAAGGTAATCCACGACGATCAGCCCGAGGCCGTGCTGCCGCTTGATCTTTCGTGCCTTGGCGCGCGCGTAGGCGACGGAGACTCCAGGCCGGTCATCGATGAAGAGCGGCACGTCGGCGGTGTCACCACAGACGGAAGAGAGCCGCCGCCATCCCTCAGGCGAGGCGGTGCCACTGCGCATGTCGGACATGGATACCCCCGAGCGGCTGGCCATCAGCCGCATGGCGAGTTCCTGCCCGGTCATCTCCAGGGTGAAGAAAATCGCCGGTGCCCCGGTGCTGGCGACGTGGTCGGCAATGTTGAGGGCGAGCGCGGTTTTCCCTACTGAAGGGCGAGCCGCCAGGATCACCAGCTGTCCCGGCTCCAGGCCGCCGGTGATCCAATCGATGTTCTCGAACCCGGTCGGCTGGCCGGCGAGTTTTCCGCCACGCTCCCGGCGGCTATCGATCTCGCGCAGCGCCCCGCGGATTGCGTCATGAACCCGTACCGGTTCGCCGCCCTGGCGATCGAGTAGCTGCGCCATCGCCAATTCGGCCTCTGTGGCGATTTTTTCAATGTCCTTGGGGCCAGGGCTCATGCAAGCCTCTTCCATGCGCGTGGCGACCCCATAGAGGCCGCGCATGATGGATTTCTCTCGCACGATCTCGGCGTACCGGTGAAGGTTGGCCGCGCTTGGTGTGTTGCTCGCCAGCGCGACGATGTACTGAAGCCCGCCGACGCTCTCCAACTCGCCCAGGTTCTGCATGGCCTCGGCGACCGTCACGGCGTCAACCGGCTTGCCCGAATCGCCGAGCGCCTTCATCGCGCTGAAAATCCGGCGGTGATCATCGCGGTAGAAGTCCGCCGCGGTCATCACGCCTTCGACTCGATCCAGAGCGCCGGCACCGGCAATCAACAGGCCGCCGAGCACGGCTTGTTCGGCTTCGACGGAGTGCGGGGGCTGGATGGCCAATGCCGGAATTCCGATGTCGGGTAGCGTGCGGGCGTTCATGCCTCACCCCCATCGTGGTAATGGCCTTCGCGCACCTTGGCGAACTTCTCGGGCTTCAGCAGCCACTCCAGCGAAGCGGTGAAGGGCTTGCGGCCGGGCGTTGCCACCTTCCCTGTCAGGAAGTCGGATTCGGCAACGTAGCCGAACAGCCGGCGCCACCAATCGACGTTCTGGCGCTTCGGGTCTTCACGCCAGCGGGCTTGCAGGTGCGCAGCACGGGCCTTCGTCCAGTCCCTGATTCTGGGAGAGGCCGGTAAGGCTTCGTGATAGGCATCGATGATTTCCTGGTGCGGGCAGGGCGGGATTTTCCTCTTGCCCTGAGCAGCGGTTGTTGCTGCGTCGGCATGCTTGCCGACAATAGTACTGACGGTTATTGATGGTTCTATGATGGTTTGGGTGTCATGGGTGACACCCGTCTCGCGTCTTCCATGACACCCGTCTGCGTCTTCCACGACACCCGTGTCATGCGCGACACCCGTGTCATGCGCGACACCCGTCAGGCTGTGCAGGTTGATCCGATATTGCCGGGTTGCCCCAGGCTTGCCCCCGAACTCGTTTCCAACTACCGAGACGAATCCCGCCTCGATCAGCTGGTGCACGACGCGCTGCGCCTGCCGTGGCTTGAGGCGAACCTTTCGCGAGATGGACGTCATGGATGGATAGCATCGGCCGTTGTCATCGCTCCAGTCAGCCAAGGCCAGCAGGGTGAGCAACTCCGAGCCGCCGTCGACGTGTGCGCAATCCCAGACCATGGACATGATCCGGATGCTCATACGGCGGCCTTCCCGCCAGTGAGCATGAGAAGCTCCCGCAGGCACTCGCGCTTCGCTTCCATGACTTCCGCGGGCGAGGATGATGGGCGCTTGATAACTACAGAGAGCAGGGCGGCGCGGACGTAATGCGGGTCCGGCTTACCGATGCTCTGGCTTACCGCGAACTCGAAGGCGCTGAGCAGTTCGGGCGGGCGGCGCATGTCAGGCCGCCTTGCGACTGGACTCGATCTTGGCTTTCAGCCAGTCGTCGATCTCAGACTCGACGAATCCGACACGGCGCTCGGTGATGCTCACAGACTTGGGGAATTCCCCCTGTTTTTGGAGTGCATAGACCGCGCTGCGCGACATGCTGGTGCGGCTGAGCACTTCGCGCAGGCTGATGATTCGGGTGGTGGATTGATTCACTTGAGCCTCCTTTTCTCGCTTCAGAGGCTCCAAAATGAATACCCAAAAAAACCCCCGTCAACATCCAACGGGGTGTTATTGGTGTTATGGGGATTTCTTGGAGAACTTAAATTTATGCTTCGGGCCGCTGCCTCTCTTCGGATACTCGGGCCGCTGATCGAATCCGAAGCTCAGCCCCTTCATTTCGATATAGCGCCCTGTCCATCGAGAAACACCGTCGACAGTCTCGAATTCGGGCTGTAGCTTCACCGTTTCCCTCACCCGGAGACAGTCAGGGGTTCGCGTTATTTGAACCCACTGGACCGGCTCTTCAAGCGTTCTGAACAAACCGATGGAATACGTGATCGGCGACTTATCCGGCTGATACTGCGACAGAACATTGTCGACCTCGGTCGCTGACAGTGGGGTATCCGGAAAGCAGTCTTTCCATTCGATGATCGCCACCTCTATAGCTTGCTTCCTGGCCTTGCCGCTGGCAATCCGCTCACGCTCGACCACTTCCAGCACAAAGCAATCACGAAGGAACATCCATGCCGGCCGTGCATCCGGATTCATGCCTTTGCTGGCCTTGCTGGGGCGCCCGCCCTTATTCTTCTTGAGGCCGGGCGACGTCGCCCTAAGTAAGTCAAGTGTAGATTTCATTCTGCTGTCTTTTGGGTGGCCGCTCACGCGCGCCCCACCTACCGGCGTCGAAACTCGAAAGCGCGCACACCGCCAGCCTTCGCGAACACCATACCAGCATCGGCCTTGCCGACCAGGTGCAAAATCCGGTCATGACGATCGCTCACAGTAGGATCGAACCGGGCGAACTTCGGCAGCTCGATATTCTGGCCAGCCGCCCAGAAGCGGGTTTCCTGGGTGATGCTGTGATAGCGAGCGAGCAGCGCCTGCTGCTCCTGGACGATCTCCCACAGTTCTTCAACGGTCGGGGCCTGTGATGCGGTGGGCTGCTTGCTGGTCATTGATCGTTTCCTCCCACAACGGTTTGGAGCATAGGTGCCGGCTGCTTCCGAAACGGGATCACATTGGCATCGTCCCGAATCAGCCCGACCGCCTTCCCGACGTCGCGAACGCATGTCGGCATGTACTTGTCCCGTAGCTTCTGATCCATGACGAAGCGCTCCGTCTGGAGGAGGTGCTTCATTTCGTCGATCAACCCAAGGAACCGACTGGACGCGTCATCATTCAGCCGGTAGCCACCTCGGTATCCGTCAACCATCATGCTCTCCATCCCCAAGAGGGTGGCGTCAGCAGTCTTAAGCGCCTCGTATCTGTACGCATCAACCGTCGCGGCCCATGAATTCACAAAGGCATGGGCGCGCTTGATTCTTTTTTCGCGAGCACGTTGCGCCTCAAGAAATATCGTTTCTTCCTCGCTCCAGTCCCTCCATACCCAGAATGTCGTCTTGGAGCTACGACGTATGAGGATTGGGCGTCCATGCGGGTCGGTCGTGTTGCAGACGGTCTTCTTCTCGCCGGGATCCCCGGGGAACGGTCCTTCGCGTGTGATGCCGTGGTGCACCAGGGCTTCCCGGGTCCCGCGGGCAAAGTGGTGGTGCAGATGTTTCTCGGTCGTGATTCTGAGTGAACGGCTAGAATGACGTGCAGCCATGATGCAATCTCCTATACAGCTTGCTTTGTGGTCAGGGCGGAGGGTGTTAACGGCACCCATCCCGCCCGCTTTACCTGATGCCGTCAGGCGGCGGTGTTACCTTTTCCCGATCGCCCTCACCTTCGTGTCCGGCTTGTGGCCGAATGACGGCAGCAGCGTTCGCACGGTGTTGGCGAGTGTCTTGTCGCACAGGTGCGCATAGTGCCGGCTGGTGATGCGCGTATCGGCGTGCCCCAGCAGCTTCGAAATCGTCAACAGATCGGCGCCGGCCTGCGCCAGCAGCGAGGCGTAGGTGTGCCGCAGGTCATGGAATCCGACAGCGGGCTCGATCTTCGCCCGTGTGCAGGCTTCCTTGAGTGGGCGGACGTGATGATTCTTCCCCCACGGCGCACCATCGGCGCGCGTGAAAACGTGTTCACCCCCCACCTTGCCAGCGACAGCAGACCGGAAGAAATCGAGACCATCGTCGGACAGCGGAACGTGGCGGCCCTTGCCGCTCTTGGCTTCGGCGCTGACGTACACCATCCCGGTGTCGAGGTTCACGTCCGCGACCTTCATGCGCGTCAGCTCCCCGCAGCGGCAGCCGGTGAAGAGGGCGGCCTTCACCAGCGGACGGAAATCAGCCGCGCAGGCATTCACCAGGCGCGATGACTCGGCATCGGTCAGGAAGCGCGTCACGGGCTCGTCGACGTTCTCGAAGGGCTTGACCCGGCGCCACGCGGTGTCATCGCTTACCATCCCGTCCTGGAATGCCCGGTTCAGGATCGCTTTCAACACCGCCAGGATGCGATTCGCCGTCGACTTGCGCGCGCGCTTTTCCTCGACCGTCGCCGGCTTCCCGCGGTGTGCCTGCTTCGCCAGTGTGCGTGTGCGCTTGCGCGCCGGGGTCGAGGCAAGCCGCTCATGCCAGCGGCGCAGCGTCGGGCTGTCCAGATCCATCAGCAGACGGTCGCCCAGCGTCGGCAGGATGTGCGCGCTGATCGTCGCCTCGGTCTCGCGCACCGACTTCCGGTTTTCCCGGAACCAATCCATGTAGTGCGCGGCGCCGGCTTCCACCGTGACGGGGCGGCCGGCGATGACCTTCGACTCCTGCGCGAGGTCCCGGGCTTTCTGCTGCGCCTGGGAGAAGTTCAGCACGGTCTCACCGTCCGCGTCCTGGAAGTCGTCGGCGTTGCCCAGCTTGCGGTAAGCCTCGCGCCCATCGATCCCGACCACTCGGGCCGACCAGGTGCCGAAGCCCGAGACGGTGCGCCGGTACATCAGGGACAGCCCGCCGGTGATCGGCAGGAAATAGCGCTTCCCCGTCTCCAGCTTGAGCCGGCTCGTCCGGGTTTCCAGTCTTGCATCACGCGCAGCCCTTGCCATCGCCTCTCCGTGTCAGTCACATGTCAGCGGAATGTCCCCGGACATGTGCGGACATTATAGGACACAAAAACCCGTATATCTATGGCTATAGCGGCTTTACGGGTGTTCGTGCTTGTCCGCCGCTGTCCGAGATACAACACTTTCACAGCGGTAACCTGGGTTCGAATCCCCGTGGGGACGCCATCTTGTACTCGCAAGATGATCAAAACCCGCATTTCCGCGGGGCGGAAAAATCAACCTGAACCGAATATCGCCTGATCGATGCAGACCCGGCTGCACTTTGCCTCGTGCAATGTCTGATGAATGAATCCAGCGTGGCGCCCCGAAGACGAATCGAACGTCCGACCTACCCCTTAGGAGGGGGTTGCTCTATCCACTGAGCTACCGGGGCGTGGCGCGCATTCTACCGAATACCTGGTGATACACGAACTGTCGCGAATACACTCCGCATCGTCCGCGGGCGGTCTATGATGGCATTTCAGGAGGGTCCATGTTCAAAATAATAATGTCCGGATTGGCCATCCTGCTGCTGGTCGCAAGCGTGGCCTTATGGATGCTGAGACCCGACGCGCGGCGTGCGGAGGGCAGCAAGGCGCCGGGTTTTGCCCTGCAGGACCAGAATGGCCGGACGCACCACCTGGACGATTACGCCGGCCGCTGGCTGGTGCTGTATTTCTATCCGCGCGACGACACGCCCGTCTGCACCCGCGAAGCCTGTCGTTTCCGCGATGACCTCGACACACTGGAACAGCTCGATGCGGCCGTGGTGGGCGTCAGCGTCGACAGCACGCGTTCGCACGCGGATTTTTCCCGCAAATACGGATTGCCGTTCCCGCTGCTGTCGGACCCCGGCGGACGTACCGCCAGGGCCTATGGCAGCCTGCTCAATCTCGGAGTGATGCATGTTGCCCGGCGCCACACATTCATCATTGCCCCGAACGGATACATCGCCGCCCGATTCGACCATGTAGACCCCGCACGACACGTTGAGGAAGTCAGGGACGCCCTGCGAAGTCTGCAAGGCGTCGGGACCTCCCGTGTTTTCTCGGCGGCCGGCCATGGCTAAGCCCTATTCATCCACGAACGCCAACCCCGTACGCAGGGGATTCTCATTCCTTATCGGAGCCGCCTTTCTAGCCCTGATCATGCTGATCTGCGGCCTCCTGCTCAATAGCCTGTTCCAGCTCAAGGCGCTGGGCCAGCAGCTGAATACCGTGGTCGAACTCCACAACCACAAGATCGACCTCATCACGCAAACCCAGGTGGCGGCACATATCCGCACCGACAGTCTGTTCCGCATGGTGCTGGCCAGCGACCCGTTCGAACGCGACGAGCATTTTCTGCGATTCAACCATGCGGGCTTTCTGATCGGACAAGGACGCGAAGCACTGAGCCAACTCGGATTCACCCCCATGGAGCAGCGCAACTTCGATGCCCAGACCCGGTTGATGCGGCGAATCCAGACCGTGCAGGAATACGTGATCGACCTGCTGCACGCCAATCAGAATACGTTGGCGCATCAGGTCCTGGCACACGAAGCCATTCCCTTGCAGGAACAGTTCAACCTGGAGTTGGCAGCCATGCGTACGGCCTATCAGCAGGCCAACCTGGTCGCCCAGCAACAGGCACAGCACACCTACCGGCACGCACTTCTGCTCACGCTGACCTTCGGTCTTGCCGCCATCATGCTGGCGTTGCTGATTGCCTGGTACGCGACACGCAAAATCAATCTGAAATCGCGGCAATTACACGCCCAGATGATGGAACTGGAGCAATCGCGCGCAGCATTGCGCATCGAGGCCACCCATGATCCGCTGACCGGGCTGGCCAACCGGAGGCTGTTCTATGACCGTCTGCAGCAGGCGATCCGTCATGCCTTTCGCTATGGCGGCAGGGTGGGCATCCTGTATCTGGACATGGACCACTTCAAGGATATCAATGACCTGCATGGCCATCACGTCGGCGATGCCGTTCTGGTGGAAGTGACGCAACGGTTGAAGGATTGCGTGCGCGAGTCCGATTCGGTGGCCCGCCTGGGCGGAGACGAATTTGCCGTCCTGCTCGAAGGCGTTCAGGGGCGTCAGGACTGCATTGCCGCCGCGCTGAAAATCGAACAATGCCTGGCACACACCGCTCGCTTTGGCGACCTGCATCTGGAGATTAACGCCAGTATCGGCCAGTCACTTTATCCGGACGATGGAAGCAACGAAGACGCACTGATCCGTGTGGCCGACGCGGCCATGTATCGGGTCAAATCCGGTTGCGAATCGGAACGCCAGAGCCGCCTGCCATTCCAGTAAAGCGAATCAGCGCGACGTCAGACGAATCGCCTCATGTTCGCCGCGCCCTGGCGCCCCGGTTCCATGCGCGCTGCCGGTGAGCGCGAATCCGATCAGATCACGCGCTCGCGTCGCGCCTTGCTGCCCCATACCCAGACATACTGCACCCCCGATGCCGCCGCGACGGCGAACACGCCGATGAACAGCCAGTCCAGCCACACGCCCGGCGCCACCAGCCTGGCCAGACTGCCGAGCACCAGTGCAAGCAAGGTGAATTCGGCGAACACGTGCGTCTTGCCCAGCCAGGTGGGCTGGATTTCGAGATGGCCGGCCAGTCCACGATAGCTCAGCGCGCCGAGCACGATCACCGTGTCGCGCGCGAGGATCGCCAGCGTGACCCACAGCGGGATGGCGTCCGCCCGCGTGAGCATCACCAGTGTGACGATGCCGAGCGCCTTGTCGGCCACGGTGTCGAGCGCCGCGCCGAGCTGCGTCATCCGGTTCAGCGTGCGCGCCAGGAAACCATCGAGGCCGTCCGACAGCGCCGCCGCCAGGAACAGCCAGCACGCCGGCTCCCACTGGTGCCGATGGATCAGCCAGCCGACCGCCGGCACCGCCGCCAGCCGCAGCAGCGTGATGACGTTCGGCAGATTGAAAACTCGTTCTCGCATGCCTGACCGTCATCAATCCAGCGGCTGTCTGGCAAGTTCGTCCCACAGCTTGTCCAGCCGCTTGACCGACACCGGACAGGGCGTCTTCAGCTCCTGCGCGTAAAGCGAGATCCGCAGTTCCTCCAGATGCCAGCGGAATTCGTCCAATGCTGCCGGCACCACGCCCTTCACCTGCGCGCGCCGCGCCAGATACTTGTTCTGCAGGGTGAGGATGCCTGCCATCGCGCGGCCGTCGCGCTCGTTCGATGCCGGCAGTTTTTCCAGCCGCTTGAGAATGCCTTTCAGGTAGCGCGGCAGGTCCTTCAGGCGCGCCCACGGCGTCGCGGTGATGAAATCCGCCGGCACCAGCGCGGCGAGATGCGCGGTTTCGTCGCGCATCACTGCGGTGAACTGCGGTGGAGCGCCGAGGCGCGCCGCCACCTGCGCATGCAGGTCGAGGATTTCCGCCACGTCGCGCACGAGCGCCTGCTTCACCACGGCGATTCTGGGTTTGGCGCGCTCCTTCTGCCTGCCGAAGGTCTTCGCCTCGCGCGGCGTGGCGTCGTCGCCCAGCAGCGCGCGCGCGGCAATGGCGTCGAGCAGTTCGGCGCGCAGCTTGTCGGGGCCGCCGAAGTTGCGGTATTTCAGCGCCAGCGCGGTCTCGCGCGACAGATCCTTGTCGAGCTGCCTGAACTGCGCGGCCAGCGCGATGCGCAGCAGCCGCACCACGCCGCGGCGGGTCTCCATCTCCGCCGCTTCGGCCGCATCGAGCAGGCGCAAGTCGACGCTCTCGCCATGGTCGATCAGCGCCGGGTAGCCGATCAGCTCGCGTCCGCTGCGCCTGAATTTCACCTGCTCGGGCAGGTCGCCGAAATTCCATTCGGTGAGACCGGTGCGCTCGAACTCGCTGTCCTCGGCGCCGCCGCCGTAGGTAATGCGGGCCGCGCCACCCAGTTGCTGGCGCAGGCTCGCGAGATCGCGGCCGCTGGCGAGTTCCTGCCCGCTGTCGTCGGTCACGCTGAGATTCATCTTCAGGTGCGCCGGCAGCTCGCCCTTCCACTCGTCGGGGTGGACGTCGGCGCCGGTTTTCCTGCGGATGAAACCGGCGAGCGCGTCGGTGAGCATGGCCTCGCCCGGCTTCGCCACCGAGAGGAAGGCGGTCACCGTGTCGGGCAGCGGAATCAGCGGACGGCGGCGCTCCTTGGACAGGAATTTCAAGAGCGCAGTGAGTTTTTCGCGGATGAGACCAGGCACCAGCCAGTCGATCCGCGCGGCTTCGATCCGGTTGAGCAGATACAGCGGCAGGCGCAGCGTCACGCCGTCGAGCGGGTGGCCGGGTTCGAAGCGGTACTTGAGCGCACACGCGACGCCGTCGACCGTCATCGTCTCGGGAAACAGCGCGTGGTCGGCGCCGAGCCCCGCGCCGAGAATATCCTCGCGCCGCAGGAACAGGATTTTCGGATCGGCGGCCTCGGCTTCGGCACGCCAGGTTTCAAACGCGGCGCCGTTGTGCAGGTCAGCCGGAATGCGCGCGTCGAACACGTGGAAAATGCGTTCCTCATCCAGCCACACGCCCGACTTGCGCGCCTTGTGTTCGAGGTCCTCGATTTCCTTGATGAGCGCGCGGTTGTGCGTGAACCACGGCGCCCGCGTGTCGTATTCCCCGGCCACCAGCGCGCCGCGAATGAACAGCTCGCGCGACAGCGCCGGGTCGATCGGGCCGTAGTGGATTTTGCGCCGCGGCACCAGCGTGATGCCGTACAGGCTGACCCGCTCGAACGCGACCACGCGCGCACCGTCCTTTTCCCAGTGCGGCTCAATGAACATGCGCGTCAGCAGATGCCGGCCCGCAGCCTCGATCCACTCGGGACGCACCTCGGCGACGGTGCGCGCGAGCAGCCGCCCAGTGTCGGTCAGCTCGGCCGCCATGATCCACTTGGGGCCCTTCTTCGCCAGCGCCGAGCCGGGATGAATCGACAGCTTGATGCCGCGCGCCCCCTGGTAGTTGCCCTCATTGGACCGGTTTGGGCCCAGCCTCTGCTCCCTCTCCTTCGGGGAGAGGGTTGGGGTGAGGGAGCGGAAGCCGATGTTACCGAGCAGCCCGGTCAGCAGCGCCTGATGGATCGCGTCGTAGCCGGCGTCCTTGTCGTTCTCGCGCAGCCCGAGTTCAGCGACCTGCGCGTGCAGCTGGCCGTGGATGTCGCGCCATTCGCGCATCCGCCGCGGCGACAGGAAATGGTCCTGCAACAAAGCCTGCAATTGCCGGTTGCTCTTCTTGTGCTGCACCTGCTCCGTGTACCAGCGCCACAATTTGAGCCAGCCCATGAAATCGGAACGCTCATCCGCAAATAATTTGTGCTTCTCATCGGCCGCCTGCGCGCGCTCCATCGGGCGGTCGCGCGGATCCTGCACCGACAGCGCGCTGGCGATGATCAGCACCTCGTTGACGCAGCGCTGCTGCTCGGCCGCCAATAACATTCGAGCAATGCGCGGATCGAGCGGCAGCCTGGCGAGCTTGCTGCCAATCTTGGTCAAGGCCCCCTGCTCGTCGAGCGCGTGCAGTTCGGCCAGCAGCTGATAGCCGTCGGTGACGAGCCGCGAACTGGGCGGGTCGATGAAGGGAAAGCCCACCACATCGCCGAGGCCAAGCGACTTCATGCGCAGGATGACGCCGGCGAGCGAGGAACGCAGCAGTTCGGGGTCGGTGAATCTGGGACGATTGCCGAAATCGGCTTCGTCGTAGAGGCGGATGCAGACGCCGTCGGCGACGCGGCCGCAGCGCCCGGCGCGCTGGTTGGCCGAGGCCTGCGAAATCTTCTCGATCAGGAGCTGCTCGACCTTGTTGCGCGCCGAATAGCGCTTCACCCGTGCGGTTCCGGGGTCGATCACGTAGCGGATGCCCGGCACGGTGAGCGAGGTCTCGGCCACGTTGGTGGCGAGCACGATGCGGCGCAGCGCGCTGGTGGGCCTGAAGATCGCGTCCTGCTCGGCCACCGAGAGGCGGGAAAACAGCGGCAGGATTTCGGTGCCCGGCGGATGGTGCTTTCTGAGCGCCTCGGCGGTGTCGCGGATTTCGCGCTCGCCCGGCAGGAACACCAGGATGTCGCCGGAGCCCAGGCGCGCCAGTTCGTCGGTGGCGTCGAGGATGGCCGCAGTCAAATCGGTTTGGGCATCACGTTTGCTCCCTCCCCCTCTGGGGGAAGGTTGGGGAGAGGGCTTGCGTACCTCCGCGCCGTCCTCCTGCTCGATCGGCCGCCAGCGGATTTCCACCGGGTAGGTGCGCCCCGACACCTCGATCACCGGCACGCCGTCGAAGTGTTGCGAAAAGCGCTCGGCATCGATGGTCGCCGAGGTGATCACCACGCGCAGGTCGCTGCGCTGCGCCAGCAGCGTCTTCAGGTAGCCGAGCAGAAAATCGATGTTGAGGCTGCGTTCATGCGCCTCGTCGATGATGATCGTGTCGTAACGGCTCAAGAGCGGATCGCCCTGGCTTTCGGCCAGCAGGATGCCGTCGGTCATCACCTTGATCGCGGTATCGTGGCGCACCTTGTCGGTGAAGCGCACCTTGTAGCCGACCAGGCCGCCAAGTTCGCCGCCGAGTTCCTGCGCGATGCGCGCCGCCACCGAACGCGCGGCGATGCGGCGCGGCTGGGTGCAGCCGATCAGCCGACCCGGTCTCAATCCCGCTTCGAGGCACATCTTGGGAATCTGCGTGGTCTTGCCGGAGCCGGTCTCGCCGCACAGGATCAGCACGCGGTTGGCCTTGAGCGCGGCGAGGATGTCGTCGCGGCGGGCGCTGACCGGCAGGTCGGGATAAACGATGTTCAAGGTGGGGCTCAACATTCAAAAACCGGATTGTCCGCGAAGGACGCGAAGGAAACCCTATTTTCCTGACTTGCTCATCCATCAGGCTGGAATCGGGTTGGTTTCTTTCGCCTTTCTTCGTGTTCCTTCGCGTCCTTCGCGGATAAAAACTTTACTTGTTCTGGATATACCGTGCGTCATCGAAGGTTTCCAGCCAGGCCGGACGATAGACCGCCATCATCGTCACCATCATGCCGGTCGAAAACGCCTCGGCCCAGCCGATCAATACCGTGGCATACGGCGTGTATTGGGCCAGCAGATAGTCGAGGGGATAAACCCCCGCCAATGCCATCAGGGCGGTGGTGGCCACGCCGACGGCCGCGGCCGAAAGCGCGGCACCGAAAAATCCGTTGCCCAGCACGTAGATGAAGAAATGGCTCGGCAAGCGGCGCTCGATCAACCGGTAGACGCCCCAGCTCACGGCTGCGGGCAGCGCCGCCATCAGCAAGGCATCCGCGCCCAGCGCCCTCCAGTCGCCCCGCCCGAATGCCGCGTTCGCCAGCAGGACCAGCACGCCAGAAAACGTGGCGCGCCAGAAACCGAACATCAGCGTCAGCGCCGCCAGTCCGTACAGATGGAAGGCCAGACCGGGTCTGATGCCGGCGCGGATCTGCCACAGCGCCAGCACGGCCACCGTGGCGCCGAGAAACAGATTGAGCCGCGCTGGTTCGGCAAGCCGCCGCCAGTCACCCGACATCATCCAGCGCCAGAACAGGACAGCCAGCCCAAGCCAGCCAGCGACATAAAAGGGTTCGGGCAGCAGTGATGCGGACTGGCCCAGAGCGGTAAAATTCATGAACGGATTTTACGCGATGCACCGATCCACATACTTACTTCGAGCCCAAGCCATGTCTGTATCCAAATCTTCCGACACCCCGCTCGGCGACGATGAAATCGACGAGCTGGCCGATCTGGTCGATCTCATCGATGAACGCACCGATCTCCCGCTCTCGCTGGAGGGAATGGATGGCTTCCTCGTTGCGCTGGCCTGCAGCCCGCGGGCCATCCCGCCCGGAGAATACTTCCCCGTGCTGCTCGACCGCGACGGCGGCCTGGAGGCCGTATTCGAGAACGAATCCGACGCGGCGCGCTTTTTGTCGCTATTCACCCGCCGCCGCAACGAGATCGCCCGCGCGCTGGCCGCACCGATCGAGGACCTTACCGATCCCCGGGCGCTGTCGCCGCTGATCATGGACTGGAACGGCCTCCTCGCCGAGCTGCCTGTGGCCGAAGCCGGGCAACTGAAAGCGGCGGGCATCCCCCCTTACGCCCAGCTGTGGGCTGCGGGGTTTCTGCTGGCGGTGGAACACTGGGAAAACGACTGGCGCCTGCCTGCGGACAGCAAGGATGAAGCCTTCGTCGATGAGGCACTCGATCCGTTTTACGTGCTGGCGGTGTCACCCGACGAACTTTCGCCCGAGGAGCGTGCCATCCGGCGTGAAGATCATGTCGCCCTTGCGCTGTGGGGAGTTTACGAACTGCGCGAATTCTGGCTCGACCGCGGCCAGGCGCCGCACGTCTGAATTCCTGTCATCTGAATCTGATACCCTGCACCGATGAATCTCGCTCTGTTCGATCTCGACAACACCCTGCTCGCCGGCGATTCCGACTATGAATGGGGACAGTTCCTCATCGCCAAGGACGTCGTCGACGGTGCGCACTACGAAGCCAGGAACCGCGCCTTCTACGAGGACTACAAGGCCGGCCGACTCGACATCCACGCCTTCCTGGCCTTCGCCCTGCGGCCGCTTGCCAGCCATACGCGCGCGCAGCTCGACGCCTGGCATGCCGAATACATGGAGACGCGCATCAAGCCGATGATCACGCAAACGGCACGCGATCTCGTCAACAGGCATCTGGGTACTGCCGATCTGGTCGCCGTCATCACCGCCACCAACAGCTTCGTCACCGCTCCGATCGCGAAGGAGTTCGGGATTCCGTACCTGATTGCCACCGTCCCCGAAGAAATCGACGGCCATTTCACCGGAGAGGTCGCCGGAACGCCGTGTTTCCGCGAAGGCAAGGTCGTCCGCCTCGAACAGTTCCTCGAAGCCCGCGGTACACGCCTGGATCGTCTCGGCACCAGCTGGTTCTACAGCGACTCGCACAACGACCTGCCACTGCTGGAGAAAGTCCGGCACCCGGTTGCCGTCGACCCGGACCCCACGCTGCGTGCACACGCCGAAGCCAGGGACTGGCCGGTGATCTCGCTGCGCCAGCCGCCACCGTAAGGCCACCGTCCATGCAAGCCGCCGCCCCTGATCGCTCGTCTCCGCCTGCCCCGTCCACGCTCGCCGAAAGCGTCGCCCAGCAGCGCGATGCGCTCGCCAATCTGCTGCGCGAGCCATTGGCCCTGGCGGCGCAGGCGTGCAGCCGGGCCTGGCCAAGCCGCGCGGGGCTCAATACCGTCTTGACGAATGCGCTGCGCGCCCTGCCCGCCTGCAAGTATCTGTATGCGCTCGATACCCACGCCCTTCAACTGAGCGACAACATCAGCCAGGCGGGGCCGGTCGAGACGGACTATGGACGCGACCGCTCCAACCGTCCCTATATGAACGAGGCCGTGCCGAGCCAGGGATTCCTGCTGTCGCAGGCCTACATCAGTCTGCGGGCCAGGCGGCCTTCGCTGACCGCGATCCAGATCGTGCGCGACGATGGCGGCCAGGTACTCGGTTTCGTCGGCGCCGATTTTGACCTGCGCGACCTGCCGATCACCGCCCGGTTATACAACGAACCCAGCGACTGGCGCCAGATCAAGGGCGACCCGGCCATCCGCGGCGCCGTATTCCAGCAGACCCGCAGCGACAGCCAGCTCGATCTGAACGTCGACACCGTGCTGGGCGTGATGGAGGAACTGATGACCGATCGCGGCGTCTTCCACGGCAAGCTGCATTTCTCCAGCAGCCGCGCGACGATCTGGCTGGTCGACGACCCCTATCGCTATCGTTTGCTGGATATCAACGCGCTGATCGATCCCGACACCTGCCTGAGCTATCCGCGCCGGTCCTACCCGGACGATGCGGTGGTGCCACGGGGCAAGTTGCGCCCGGTTCTGGACACGCTGCGCGCGTTGCGTTTCATGGACGAGACGTTCTATCTGCGCGCCGGTTCGATCAATATCTTCAACGGCATGGTCGGCCTCACCTTTTCATGCGACGGTGCGCACTATCTGCCGTGGGACGAGTTTCTGAGTAAAGGCTACGATTTCTGGGCGGCCAGCACGTCCTGAATCGCCGACCGAGACCTCCGCCTCAGGCGACCTTTGGCGCCTTTCCGGCACGGGGATACACCTGTATGGGAGCCCGCGTTGTTTTGGGGGGCCGGCGGCGGGTCAAGGACGCCAGCGTCACCCGGTCCAGTTTGTCCAGATAGGCCGCCGTCGCCGACTGCAAGACGTCCTTGAGCGCGCAGGCGGGCGAATACAGGCATTGATTGCCGGACGGGTCGAAGCACTCGGCCATGTTGAAATCGGTCTCGGTATGGCGCACCACCTCTCCGATATTGATATCGGCCGGCTCGCGGTTCAGCCGCAATCCCCCATTACGGCCACGCACCGTTTCGACCATGCCGGTCAGCCCGAGCTGATACACCACCTTCATCAGATGGTTTTTCGAGATTCCGTGCACTTCGGCGATCTCGGAAATCGTCACCAGCCTGTCGCGGTGACTGGCAAGATACATCAGCGTGCGCAGTGCGTAATCGGTGTAGGCAGTCAGTCTCATGGCAGCAGCATCCTGTAGCAAGCGAACCCGCTATGGCCCGGCTCGGCGGCGATAAATCATGTACATAGTATATAGATTCAAAGCCCGCCTCCTGGTGGCGCCGCTGTTGCGTGCGCGCATCACAACAAAAAGATTTGAAGATATTTTTATTTGCATCCATTAATGATGTATGTAATATGCCTCTTTAGAAATTCTTTTTTCAGCCCTTCGTTCGAAAGGAACCTCAACATGCATGCCACACGCAAGCTCTGGACCTGGCTGGCCATCATCTGCGTACTGTCCTTTGCCGTGCTCGGCTGGGTCGGCACGGACATCTATCTCAAGGCGCCGCCCATCCCGCAAAAAGTCGTCAGTGCCAGCGGCGACCTGATCTTCACCGCCGACCAGGTTCAGCAGGGCCAGCAGGCCTGGCTGAGCGCCGGCGGACAGCAATTGGGCACCGTCTGGGGTCACGGCAGCTACCTGGCGCCCGACTGGTCGGCCGACTGGCTGCATCGTGAAGCGCTGGCCCTGCGGGAAATCTGGGCGCAGCGGGATTACGGCATGCCTTTCGCGCAATTGAGCGTGGGCCAGCAAGGGCAGTTGAACAGCCTGCTGAAAGCCGAAATGCGGCACAACGCATACCAGAGCGCCGACGGCACGCTTACCGTGTCCGACGACCGGGCGGCGGCGATACGCGAGGTGGCGTCGCATTACAGCGGGCTGTTTGGCGATGAAAAAACGCTGGATGTCCTGCGCAGCCAATACTCCATGGCGACCAATTCGTTGCCCGCCGCGGCGGATCGCCAGGCACTGACCGCCTTCTTCTTCTGGTCGTCCTGGGCCGCCACAACCGATCGCCCCGACGAGGCCGACGTCAGCTATACCAGCAACTGGCCGCATGAGCCGCTGGTCGACAACACGCCCACCGCGGGCACGGGCATCTGGTCGATTGCCAGCATCATTCTGATGATCGGGGCGATCGCCGGCATGATCTTCTTCCATGGCCGGCACGAGGAAGCGGGCGACCCGACCCCGCCCAAGGCCGATCCGCTGTTCGAACTGAAGCCTACGCCCTCGATGAAGGCGACCCGGAAATATTTCTACGTGGTGGTCGGCCTGATCCTGGCCCAGGTGGGGATGGGCATCCTCACGGCGCACTATGCGGTGGAAGGCAACAGCTTCTTCGGCATCCCGCTGGGCGAGATTCTGCCGTTCACGGTCAGCCGCACCATCCATACCCAGTTTGCCGTCTTGTGGATCGCGACCGCCTGGCTCGCTACCGGCCTGTACATCGCGCCCGCCATCTCCGGACATGAGCCGAAGTTCCAGAAACTGGGGGTGAACGTGCTGTTCTATGCCCTCCTCTTCATCGTGGTGGGCTCCACCGTTACGGGCTGGATCGGCTCGGTGGGACACCTGGGGAACAGCTTCAGTTTCTGGATCGGTAATCAGGGACTGGAATTCACCAGCATGGGCCGCGTCTGGCAAATCCTGCTGTTCGTCGGCCTGCTGTTCTGGGCGCTTCTACTTGGCCGCGGTCTCTGGCCGGCGCTGAAGAAGCCGTCGGAAAGCCGGGGGCTGATCGCGATGGTATTCCTGTCTGCGCTGTGTATCGGCGGCTTCTATTCCACCTCGCTGACCTGGGGCCAGCATACCCACTACTCGATGATCGAATACTGGCGCTGGTGGCTGGTCCACCTGTGGGTCGAGGGCTTCTTCGAAGTGTTCGCCACCGCCGTCATCGCCCTGCTGTTCACGCGTCTCGGCCTGATCCGTGCCGCGACCGCCAACAGCGCGATCGTGCTGGAGACCATCGTGTTCCTGTTCGGCGGCATTCTGGGCACGCTGCATCACCTGTACTTCACCGGCACGCCGACCCACGTGATCGCCATCGGCGCCATGTTCTCGGCACTGGAAGTGGTCCCGCTCGCCATGATCGGCGTCGAGGCCTACCGCAACTACAAGCGTTCTCAGGCCGCACCGTGGGTCCAGTCGTACAAGTGGGCGATCCTGAGCTTCATCGCGGTGGGCTTCTGGAACGTGGTCGGCGCCGGTCTGCTGGGCTTTTCCATCAATACGCCCATCGCGCTGTACTACATGCAGGGGATGAACATGACCGCGGCACACGGCCATGCCGCCCTGTTCGGCGTGTACGGCATGCTCGGCATCGGCCTGATGCTGTTCTGCCTGCGCGGCCTGACCGATCGCCATGCCTGGTCCGACAAGCTCCTGAAGCCCATGTTCTGGTCGCTCAACATCGGCCTCGCCATGATGGTGTTCATGTCGCTGGTACCCGCCGGTCTGTACCAGGCATGGGCCAGCGTCAGCCAGGGCGTCTGGTTTGCCCGCTCGCCGGAAGTGGTGCACTCGGCGCTGATGGAAGCCTTCGTCTGGCTGCGCGTGCCGGGCGACGTCGTGTTCTCGATCGGCGTGCTGTTCCTGGCGCTGTTTGCCTTCAGGCTGATGACTGCCGGGAAACGTGCCCAGCCCGTGCCCGCCATCGCCGCCGCGGCGCAGCCGGCCAAATCCTGAGCGGCTGATGGCACGCCCTGCTCATGGCAGGTGCGGCTCGACCCGTCCGGGGCACGCAGTGTCCGGGCGGGTCGAGCCGCGTCTGGCAGACGTAGCGGGGCCACAGCAGGCAGGTGGCGCCTGCCGGCACGCAATCTGTCATCCCGGGCTTGAATCCCCCGCCTTTCGCGGCGGATAATGCGACATTGCGTCAGGCTGTCTGCTTTGGAAACCTACCTCCTCATCCTCATTTCCACGGTGTTCGTCAACAACATCGTGATGGCCAAGATTCTCGGCCTGTGCCCCTTCATGGGCGTATCGAAGAAACTGGAAACCGCGATCGGCATGGGCCTGGCGACGACTTTCGTGCTGACCCTGGCTTCGGGCGCCAGCTATCTGGTCAACGAATACCTGCTCGGCCCCGACCTGTTCTACCTGCGGACCCTGTCGTTCATCGTGGTGATCGCCGGGATCGTGCAATTCACCGAGATGTTCATCCACAAGGCGAGCCCCATGCTGTACCAGGTTCTGGGGATCTATCTGCCGCTGATCACCACCAACTGCGCGGTACTCGGAATCCCCCTGCTCAACGTGCAGGCGCAACACAATTTTGTCGAATCGCTGTTCTTCGGCGCCGGCGGCGCGATCGGTTTCACCCTGGTGCTGATCCTGTTTGCCGGCATCCGCGAACGGCTCGAGACCTGTGACGTGCCTTCCCCGTTCAAGGGCACCAGCATCGCGATGATCACCGCGGGCTTGATGTCGCTCGCCTTCATGGGATTCGCGGGCCTGGTCAAATAATGCTGGCGGCAATCGGAGTGATGGCCCTCCTGGCCGTGACGATCGGCCTGGTGCTCGGCTGGTCGGCGGTCCGCTTCAAGGTGGAAGGCAATCCGCTGGCGGAAAAGATCGACGCCATCCTGCCGCAGACCCAGTGCGGACAATGCGGCTTTGCCGGCTGTCGGCCCTATGCCGAGGCGATCGCCAATGGCGAGGCCGACATCAACCAGTGCCCGCCGGGCGGCGAGGAGGGCGTCAAGAAGCTGGCCGAGCTGCTGGGCGTGGAGCCGAAGCCATTGGACGAGGCCCACGGCACGCCCAAGCCGAAGTCGGTCGCCTTCATCGACGAGCAGGCCTGCATCGGCTGCACCCTGTGCATCCAGGCCTGCCCGGTCGACGCCATCTCCGGCGCGGCCAAGCAGATCCACACCGTCATCGCGGCCGAATGCACCGGCTGCGAACTGTGCCTGCCGCCCTGCCCGGTCGACTGCATCTCGATGGTGCCGATCGTGGAAGACCTGCCGCACTGGAAGTGGAAACATCCGGTGGTGATGATGAAGCGGATTGCCGAAACGGAGGAGGCATGAGCCGCGAACTGCACAGATTCAAGGGCGGCGTGCACCCTCCCGAGCATAAGGCGGAGTCCACTTCGCGTCCCATTCATGCCGCCCCGCTGCCGAAAGAACTGGTCATTCCCCTGCGCCAGCATATCGGCAACCCGGCCAGGCCCGTGGTCGAAATCGGCGCGCGGGTGCTGAAGGGCCAGATGATCGCGGCCGCCGACGGCTATATCTCGGCGGCCGTTCACGCCTCCAGTTCGGGCACGGTCACGGCCATCGGTCTGCAACCGGTCCCGCATATCTCCGGCCTGCCCGATCTGTGCGTCACGATCGAAACCGACGGTCGTGACGAATGGGTAGTGCATGCTCCGCTCGACTACCAGGCGATGGAACCCTCCCAGCTACGCATGCAGCTGCGCGATCTGGGACTCGCCGGTCTCGGCGGCGCGGTCTTCCCCAGCGCGGTCAAGCTCGATCCCGGCGCGTCCCGCGCCTGCCCCACCCTCATCATCAACGGCGGCGAATGCGAGCCGTGGATCACCTGCGACGACCTGCTGATGCGCACCCATGCCGGCGAAATCCTGCAGGGCGCAGCGATCATGCACCACCTGCTGGGCAGCACCACGGTGCTGGTCGGCATCGAGGACAACAAACCGGAGGCCGTCGCCGCGATGCAGGCGGCCGCGGCCGGGATGGACTTTGCAGTGGAAATCGTGGTCGTGCCGGCGCGCTACCCCGGCGGCGGCGCCAAGCAGATGATCCAGGTGCTCACCGGCCAGGAGGTGCCGTCCGGCAAGCTCCCCACCGATATCGGCATCCAGGTGTTCAACGTCGGCACCGCCTACGCGCTGGCGCGTGCGGTGCGCCACGGCGAACCACTGATCTCGCGTCTGGTCACCGTCACCGGCCACGTATTGCGTCCGCAGAATTTCGAGGTGCTGATCGGCACGCCGATGCATACGCTGATCACCCTGGCGGGCGAGCGCGACGGCGCCACCGGCGTGTTGATGGGCGGGCCGATGATGGGCGTCCCCGTACCGGATCTGACCGTGCCGGTCGTGAAAGCCACCAACTGCATTCTGGTGAAGTCGGCCGCACTGTTCCCGCCCTTGCCCAAGGCCTTGCCGTGCATCCGCTGCACCCGCTGCGCCGACGCCTGTCCGGCCGAACTGCAGCCGCAGGAACTGTTCCGCTTCGCCCGGGCGGGCGACTTCGGACGCGCGCAGGAATACCACCTGTTCGACTGCATCGAGTGCGGCTGCTGCAGCTATGTCTGCCCCAGCCATATCCCGCTGGTCGATTTCTATCGCTATGCCAAGAGCGAGATCTGGGCGCGGGAGAAGGACAAGCGTGCCGCCGATCTGGCGCGCGAACGCCACGAGTTCCGCCAGTTCCGGCAGGAACGCGAGAAAAAGGAAAAGGCCGAGAAGCTCGCGGCCAAGGCTCAGGCCGCCCGCACACACGCCGCACTGGACCAGGCACAGCGCGCCGAACTCGCGGCCGCCCCGGCGGCAGAAGTCACTGCGGTCAGCGATGCCGACGCCAAGAAAGCCTTGATCGCCGCCGCGCTGGCGCGCGCGCAGGCGAAAAAACCCGATGCCGCGCCCAGGAACGTCGACCAGTTGACCCCCGAACAGCTGCGCCAGATCGAGGAGATCGAGACACGCCGGGCTAAAATCCGCGAGCTGGTACGCAAACCGCTGGAATCCGAACAGAAGAACCCCTGATGCCCTCTCCCTTTATTCTCGACCGCAGCAGTGTCACCCAGGTCATGGCCTGGGTGCTGGCGGCCCTGCTGCCGGGCATCGCCACCTACGTCTGGCTGTTCGGCCCGGGCATCCTGATTACGCTCTCGCTCGCCACCGTCACGGCGCTGGCGGCCGAGGCGGCGATGCTGAAAGCGCGCGGCTATCCGGTCAGGCCCTTTCTCACCGACCTCTCCGCCATCGTCACCGCCTGGCTGCTCGCGCTGTCGCTGCCCTCGCTGGCGCCGTGGTGGCTGATCGTCACCGGCACGCTGTTCGCCATCGTGGTGGCCAAGCACCTGTATGGCGGGCTGGGCCAGAACATTTTCAACCCGGCCATGGTCGGCTACGCGGTGCTGATCGTGTCGTTCCCGGTACAGATGACGCAGTGGGCGGGGCCGCACGAACTGACTGCGGCCCCCCTCACCCTGGCGCAAAGCGCGGCGGTCATTTTCGGCGGCGACGTGCCGCGGGCCACGCTCGATGCCGTCACCATGGCCACCCCGCTGGATGCGTTGCGAACCGGCCTGTTGCAACAACTGACGATCGACGAGGTGATGACGCATCCGATTTTCGGCCATTACGGCGGCGTCGGCTTCGAGTGGCTGGCGGGTGCGTTCCTGCTGGGCGGCCTGCTGCTGTGGGCCTTGCGCATCATTGGCTGGCAGGTGCCGCTGGCCTTTCTGGCCGGCATCTGGCTCACGGCCGGCTTCCTGAACTTCTTCGACGCCGGCCGTTTCGGCCCCCCCTGGTTTCATCTCTTTGCGCCCTCGGTCATGCTGGGCGCCTTCTTCATCGCCACCGATCCGGTGTCGGGCGCCACCACCCCACGCGGCAAACTGGTCTTCGGCCTGGGGGCCGGATTTCTCACCATGGCCATCCGCACCTGGGGCGGCTTCCCCGACGGCGTGGCCTTCGCCATCCTGCTGATGAACCTGTGCGTGCCGCTGATCGACCAGTACACGCAGCCGCGCATCTATGGCGGCGCCGGCAAGGAGCCGCGCACGTGAGCATGCCGGCCGCTATCCGCAACGCATTGCGCGCCGGAACGGTCCTGTTCCTGTTCGCCCTGATCGGAACGGCTATCCTGGCATTCACCCACGGCCGCACCGAACCCCTCATCTCCCGCAGCCAGCAGGCCGAGAAACTCGCGCTCATCAATCAGGTGCTGCCCGCTTCGTTCTATGACAACGATCTGCTGGCCAGCCGGCAAGACCTGCCGCCGGACGATCTCCTGGGCACGCGCAAGCCTTCCGCCCTGTGGATTGCCCGCCGCGGCAGCCAGGTCACCGCCGTGGTACTGGAAGCCATCGCGCCGGACGGCTATGCTGGCGATATCGCCCTGCTGATCGGCATCGGCATCGATGGCACCGTGACCGGCGTGCGCGTCACCGCCCACCGGGAGACGCCGGGTCTGGGCGATTACATCGAGCGGACCAAGAGCGCCTGGATCGACCAGTTTACCGGCAAGTCGCTGGCCCACCCGGAGCCCCGTCGCTGGAAAGTCGCCAAGGATGGCGGTGCGTTCGATGCGCGCGCCGGCGCCACCATCACCCCGCGTGCGGTAGTCAAGGCCGTCCGCAACACGCTTGATTATTTTGCACGGCACCGCGCGGCATTTGTCGCGGGCCCCGCTGTCAAGGAGAACTGAACCATGATGACACTGGACGAATTCCGCAGCCTGTTCCAGAACGGCCTGGTCAAGCAGAACACCGGCCTGGTACAACTACTCGGCCTGTGCCCGTTGCTGGCGATCAGCAACAACATGATCAACGCGTTGTCGCTGGGACTGGCGACCGTTCTGGTGATGGCCGCCTCCAGCGGCACGGTATCCGGCATCCGTCACTTCGTGCCGCATGAAATACGCATTCCGGTGTTCGTCCTCATCATCGCCGCGCTGGTCACGGTGATCGACCTGGCGATGAACGCCTTTGTACACCCGCTCTATCTGGTGCTGGGGATTTTCATTCCACTCATCACCACCAACTGCATCGTGCTGGCGCGCGTCGATGCGTTCGCCTCCAAAAACCACCCGCTGCACAGCGTGGTCGATGCCGTTGCCATGGGACTGGGGCTGACGATGGTGCTGGTGACGCTGGGCGCGATCCGCGAGCTTGCCGGCCAGGGCACGCTGTTCTCCGGTATCGATATGGTGTTCGGCGAGGCTGCCAAGGGATGGGTCCTGCATGTGCTGCCCAACTATCAGGGTTTTCTGCTGGCGATTCTGCCTCCCGGCGCCTTCATCACCCTGGGGCTGCTGATCGCCGCCAACAACTGGAACAAGGCGCGTGTCGTCCGGCGCATCCGCATCGCGGTACCGATGACGGCATGAAACCGCCACTGAAAAGACGCGTCCCCAAACCGCGCAATCCCTTTGTGGCGCTGGCGCTGGCCCGCAAGGCGGGCCAGCACGAAAAATCAGCGCGCGCCCGGCGGCAAGCCGAAAAACAGGCCCTGAAGAAACGCCTGGAAGAACAGTGATCCCGCCACGATGAATCCGGGCAAGCGTCGCGAAATATTCAGCCGGCTGCGTGCCGCCAACCCGCACCCCACGACCGAACTCGAATACACCACGCCGTTCGAACTGCTGGTGGCGGTGGTGCTGTCGGCGCAGGCGACCGACAAGGGGGTGAACCTGGCGACGCGCAGGCTGTTTCCGGTGGCCAACACCCCCGCAGCCCTCTACACGCTGGGCGAAGCGGGTTTGACGGATTACATCAAGACCATCGGCCTCTACAAGAGCAAGGCGAAGCACCTGATCGCCGCCTGCCGGATGCTGGTCGAGCAGCACGACAGTCAGGTGCCGGCCGAACGCGCCGCGCTCGAAGCGCTGCCCGGCGTGGGGCGCAAGACGGCGAACGTGATCCTCAACACGGCATTCGGCCAGCCGACCATGGCGGTCGACACCCATATCTTCCGCGTCGCCAACCGTACCGGACTGGCGCCCGGCAAGACGGTGCTGGAAGTGGAAAAGAAGCTGCTCAGAGTCATTCCCGCGGAATTCCGCCTCGATGCGCATCACTGGCTGATCCTGCACGGGCGCTACGTGTGCCAGGCGCGCAAGCCGAAATGCGGCGAATGCCTCATCGCGGATCTGTGCGAATTCAAGGGCAAGTTGGTGGCGCCAGCTCCGCCCCGGACGCTGCGCGGCTGATGTTCAATCCCAGCCGCGACCAGGTCCGCCAGTTCTTCTTCGGTGTATGGGCCAAGTACCAGGCCGGCCAGCCGCTGGCGGGGGCGGAGCAGCCGGCACTCGATGCCGTGCTGGCGCATCCCGAATACCACGCCCTGCTCGACCAGCCGGACCGTTATCAGGATCGCGATTACCTGCCGGAGTCCGGCGAAACCAACCCTTTCCTGCATCTTTCCATGCATCTGGCGATCGCCGAGCAACTATCGGTCGACCAGCCCCCCGGCCTGCGCGAACGCTATGAGCGGCTGCTCAAGCGGGCGGGAAACGCCATGGCTGCGCAGCATGAGGTCATGGACTGTCTGGGTGAAATGATCTGGCAAGCGCAACGTCACCAGACGGCATTCGACTCGCTGGCTTACCTGCACTGCCTGGACCGCAAGCTCGGCGACGCGTAGTGGGTGCCGCGTCGAACCCGGTCCGCGCAAACAGCCTTCATTTTACGGCCTTCATTTTGTCGAAATCCTGTCGTTATCACTGATGACAGTTTGACACCGCCGAAACAGATCACCGCTTGCGCCGGTTCCGACTCGATTGTTTTGATCGAGGCCGCCCTGCATACAGGGCCGCCACTCACTTTGCTTCGCCAGAATGTAATGATGACACAAGCTGAACAACTGAAACTCAGCGGCCAGCTGCCCTCGCCGCGCGGGGTTGCGCTGGCGATACTCGAACTATCCCGGCGCGAGAACGCGACATTGGGTGAGATTGCCCGCGTCGTGCAGACCGATCCCGCATTGTCCGGGCGGCTGATCAAGCTGGCCAATACCGCTTTGCACGCTGTCCGCCCGGTGGTCTCGATTCAGGAAGCCGTCGTCCGCCAGGGCATGGCAACGGTGCGTCATCTGGCATTGGGTTTCTCGCTGGTCGACCAGTACCGGGACGGCGTCTGCGAAGCATTCGACTACAAGGAATACTGGTCGCATTCCCTGCTGATGGCGCTGTGCATGCAGGCGCTCGGTACACGGGTGCACGTGGCCGCGGCGGACGAACTGTTCGTCTGCGGCCTGCTGGCCCAGGTGGGGAAGCTGGCGCTGGCGACGGCCTATCCGGAAGAATACAACGCGGTCCTGCTGACCCGGCAGGCCGATCCCGCCCAGGCGCTCATCTCGCTTGAACGGTCCCACCTGGAAACCGACCATGTCGAAATGGGCATCACCATGATGGCCGACTGGGGCATGCCCAGAACCTTCACCGAGCCGCTGACCCACTACGAAGAATCAGATCATCCGGGCTTCCCTCATGATTCGCGCGCCAACAGTCTGGTGCTGATGCTGCGCCTGTCGCACCAGCTGGCCGACCTGGGACAGGCCGATGCCAAGGCGCGTCCCGCCCTGCTGGAGGACTGGATGGCGCAGGCCGCCGCACTCGACATTTCTCCCGAAACAACCGGCAGCTTCATTGACGGAGTCATCCATCACTGGCGGGAGTGGAGCGAGCTGCTGAAGATCCCGGCTGTCGCGCTGCCGCCGTTTGCCGAGATCCGCCACGGCCACCACGAGGTCGACAACCAGGCTCATGACGGCGAAACGACAGAGATCGAAATGCCCTTGCGCATCGTGGTGGCGGACAGCGATACCACCCGCCGTCACCATCTCATGGCCCTGCTGGTCGAGAACAGCGAACATACGGTCTATCCGGCCGAAAACGGCCACGCTGCCCTGGCTCTGGCAATGGAAGTGCTGCCTCATGTCATCATCACGCATTACGGCCTGCCCCTGCTGGACGGCCTGGAATTGTGCCAGGCCTTGCGCGCCACCGAGGAAGGCCGGCGCATGCACATCCTGATGGCGTCCGACGAGCACGGCGAGGAGCAGTTGAACCGTGCCTACGAGGCCGATGCCGACGGCTTCCTGCCCGGCAACCTCAGCGCCAAGGGCCTGCATACGCGCCTGCGCGCCGTACAGCGGATGATTCATCTGCAAGCCGCCTGGGAAAAAGATCGTGCGCAACTCCGCCAGATCGCGGCCGAGCTGGCGGTAGCTAACCGGCGCCTGGCCAATGCCGCGCTCACCGACCTGCTGACCGGGCTGCCGAACCGCCGTTCGGCGCTGGAACAACTCGAACAGGCCTGGAGCGCAGCGTCGCGCTCAGGCCAGCCGATTACCGTGATGGTGATCGATATCGATCATTTCAAATCCATCAACGACACGTATGGCCATGCCGTCGGAGATCTGGTGCTGCGCGAAGCCGCGGCCGTCCTGCGGGCCTCGGCACGCCGCGAAGACAGTGTCTGCCGCTTTGGCGGCGAGGAGTTCCTGGTCATCTGTCCCAATACCGATCTGGACGCAGCGTGGCAGTCGGCCGAACGCCTGCGTGCAAACCTGAGCGCCAGGCGGATCGCCATTGGAAATACGACCAGAACACTCACCGTCAGCATCGGCGTGGCCGCGCGCGAACCCGCCACTGGCGACATCGACGCGCTGATCAGCAGCGCCGATCAGGCGCTTTACGCCGCCAAGAAAGCGGGGCGCAACAAGGTCTGTGCCCGGCAGCGCAGCGTATTCCATTGATGCCTGCCTGCGCGGCCGTACCCCTTCAAACCCCTCCCGATCGCATCAAAGCGCACGCAGGACTTTCCGGATCGTTTCATCCTCGGGGTGCGCCTCGACGCGGAAGCCCAACGCTTCTACCAGCTTCAGCATGGGATGGTTGGCCTTCAGCACCTCGCCCTCCATCGTCTTCAGGCCCACGCTGCGCGCCACGTCCATCAGCACATCCATCAGCTTGTGGCCGATGCCCTGCTTCTGCCACGCGTCGTCGACCACCAGGGCGAATTCGCAGGACTCGGCGTCGGGATTGATGGCATAGCGCGCCACCCCCAGTTCCACCTCCCTGCCGTCGATTTCCGTCAGCGCCAGCAGCGCCATCTCCCGCGTGTAGTCGATCTGGGTGAGGCGCGCCAGCATGGCGGGAGACAGCTCGCTCACCGCGTCCATGAAGCGGAAATAGCGGGTTTCCTCGGACAGGCTGCGCACGAAATCCTGCGTCAGTTCGGCATCTTCCGGGCGGATCGGGCGGATCACGACGTCATGGCCGCTGGGCAACTGCCAGTGCGTCACCAGATGCACCGGGTAGGGATGGATCGCCATGTGGCTGTAGCGGTCGGCCGTCGGCACGCGGGGGGCGATGACGATGCGCGCGTCCAGCGCCAGCGCGCCGCGGTCGTCGACCAGCAGCGGATTGATGTCGAGTTCGGCCAGCCAGGGCAGCTCGCAGACCATTTCCGACAGCCGCAGCAGGATGTTCTCCAGCGCGTCCATGTCGGCCGGCGGACGGTTGCGGAACGCGCCCAGCAGGGTGGCGACGCGGGTGCGCCCGATCAGGTCGTGCGCCAGATAGCGGTTCAGCGGCGGCAGCGTCACCGCGCGATCCTGCAGGGCTTCGACATCGACGCCGCCGGCGCCGAACACGATCACCGGTCCCAGCACCGGGTCCGAGGTCATGCCGAGCAGCACTTCGCGGGCGTGCGCACGCTTCACCATGGGCTCGACGACGATGCCGTCGAGGGTGGCGTCGGGCCGCAGGCGCTGCACATCGGCCAGCATCTCGCCGAACGCGGAACGCACCGCCTGGCCGCTGGACACGCCCAGCCGCACGCCGTTGACGTCGGACTTGTGGGTGATATCCGGCGAATTGATTTTCAGCACCACCGGAAAGCCGATCTGCTGCGCCATCAGCATGGCTTCCATCGGGCTGCGCGCGATCAGGGCCGACGCGATCGGGATGCGGAAGGCCGCCAGCAGCGCCTTCGACTCGACCTCGTTGAGCAGATGCCGGCCCTGCGCCAGCGCGCTTTCGACGATCAGGCGCGCGCCTTCGACGTCGGGCTCGGTCTGCTGCGACAGGGGGCCGGGCGTCTGCATCAACTGGCGCTGGTTCTCGTAAAAGGCCGAGAGGAAGGAGAACACCTCGACCGCCGGTTCCGGCGTGGTGAAGTACGGAATGCCGGCCTGCTTGAACAGGCGCCGCCCCGCGTGCACCTGCGCCTCGCCCATCCAGCAGGTCAGCACCGGCTTGTGCGAAGTCTGCGCCGCCACCACCACCGCCTCGGCCACCTCGGTCGGGCGCGTCATCGCCTGCGGCGTCAGCATCACCAGCACGCCGTCGACGTTGTCGTCGGCGAGGCAGGCGTCCACCGCCGCGCGGTAACGCCCGGCGGCGGCGTCGCCGATGATGTCGAGCGGATTGCCGCGCGACCAATTGGCCGGCAGCGCGCCGTCGAGCGCAGCGAGCGTCGCCGGCGACAGCCCCGCCATGCGCACGCCCAGGTCCACCGCGAGATCGGTCGCCATCACGCCGGGGCCGCCGCCGTTGGTGACGATGGCGAGGCGGTTGCCGCTGGGGCGGATGTGGCTGGACAGCGCGCGCGCCGCGGCGAACAGCTGCAAAATGGTGTTGACCCGCACCACCCCGGCGCGCCGCACCAGCGCGTCGAACACGGCGTCCGACCCGACCAGCGCGCCGGTATGCGACTGCACGGCTTTCGATCCCGCCTCGTGACGCCCCACTTTCACCATGATCACGGGCTTGAAGCGGGTGGTGGCGCGCAGCGCGCTCATGAAGCGGCGCGCATCGCGGATGCCTTCGATGTAGAGCAGAATGCCGCGCGTCTGCGTATCGTGGGCGAGGTAGTCGAGGATTTCGCCGAAGTCGAGATCGGCCGACGCGCCGGTGGAGATCACGCTGGAAAAGCCGATGCCGTTGGATTCCGCCCAGTCCAGCATGGCGGTGCAGATTGCGCCGGACTGCGACACCAGCGCGAGATCGCCGCTCAGGGTGGCGCCCTGGCTGAAGGTGGCGTTCAGCCCGATCGCCGGCCGCTGGATGCCGAGACAGTTGGGGCCGATGAAGCGGATGCCGTATTGCTTCGCTGCCCGGATCACGGCCGCTTCCAGCGCCGCGCCTGGTTCGCCCACCTCGCGGAAACCGGCCGACAGCACGACGGCGTAACGGATGCCGCGCTGGCCGCACTGTGCCATGATCGGCGCGATGGTCGGCGCGGGGGTGGCGATCAGCGCCAGTTCCGGCACCGCCGGCAACTCGTCGGCGCTGGCGTAGCAGCGTTCGCCGAACACCGTCTCGTGCTTGGGGTTGACCGGATAGACCTCGCCGCCGTAGCCAGATTTGCGCAGATTGCGGAACAGCGTGCCGGCAACCGAGTCCTCGCGCTCGCTGGCGCCGAAGACCGCCACCGAGCGGGCGTTGAACAGCGTGTGAAGATAATGTCGGGACATGATGGGGCCAGGCTGGATGGCTGCAGCCTTGTCGATCGGATCAGGAAGTCGCTATGCTAGGCCATCCCCTGCCGCCACGCCATCCTGCCGGGCGTATCGCCGATTCATTTCTTCCCTCCCCCGCACCATGCACACCGCCTACCTCACCCATCCATCATGCCTGCAGCACAACATGGGCGACTGGCACCCGGAAAGTCCTGCCCGCCTGCGAGCCATCGACGACCGGCTGCACGCTGCCCGCCTGTTCGACTTCCTGGCGCATCACGAGGCCCCGTGCGTGCACCGCAGCCAACTGCTGCGAGTGCATGACGCCGCCTATGTCGATGCCGTCGAAGCCGCCGTGCCCAGCGCAGGCGTGCACATGCTCGACCCCGACACCGGCATGAACCCGTATAGCCTGGAAGCCGCACGCCATGCGGCCGGCGGCGCGGTGCTGGCGGTCGACCTGGTGATGCGCGGCGAAGCGGCCAATGCCTTCGTCGCCACCCGTCCGCCCGGGCACCACGCCACCCGTAATCAGGCCATGGGGTTCTGCCTCTTCAACAACGTCGCCGTGGCCGCCGCGCACGCGCTGGAAGCGCACGGTCTGGAGCGGGTCGCCATCGTCGATTTCGACGTCCATCACGGCAACGGCACCGAGGACATCTTTCACGACGACCCGCGCGTGATGCTCTGCTCCACCTTCCAGCACCCCTACTACCCCTTCCGCGGTGCGGGCAGCGGCAACGAACACATCGTCAACGTGCCGCTGCCCGCCGGCACCGCCGGCCCGGCCTACCGCGAAGCCTTCAGCGCGCAGATCATGCTGCGGCTGGAGGCCTTCCGCCCGCAGATGCTGTGCTGCTCCGCCGGCTTCGACGGCCACCGCGAAGACGACATGGCGCAGTTCGGCCTGGTGGAAGCGGATTACGTCTGGATCACCGAGCAGGTGATGGCGGTAGCCGCGCGCCACGCCGGAGGGCGCGTCGTCTCGGTGCTCGAAGGCGGCTACGACCTCAGTTCGCTGGGACGCAGCGTAGCCGCGCACATCAAGACGCTGGCGGCGTTATGAGTCATGCCTGGCAGCCCGTTGCAGGAGTGAGCCGGGGGCTTCCTCCCGATTCGGGAAGCCCATGAAAAACGGGCGCGCCCTGCTGGCCGCGCCCGTTTTCATTCCACGCTCCCGAATCAGTACTTCAGGGTCAGCCCCTTCTGCTCGGAAAAGTACGTCGCCAGATCCTGCATGTCGGCATCGGACAGGGCCTGCACCTGGCCACCCATGATGGGATTCTTGCGCACGCCGATCTTGTATTCGTGCAGCGCCTGCAGCAGATAATCGCGATGCTGGCCGGCCAGTTTGGGAAAGCTCGACACCGTACTGTTGCCGTCGAAGCCGTGGCAGGCGGCGCAGGTGGTGGATTTGGCCTTGCCGGCCTCGTAGTTGCCCGAGGCGAGAACCGGGAGCGAAGCAGCCAGGGCAGCGGTGGCGAGGATGAGCAGCGTCGTTTTCATGGGGTCTCTCCTCAGTTGGCCGGGCCGCTGTACGACGATTCGTAATAGGCCGCGAGATCCTCCATGTCCTGTTCGGACAGGCTGCTTGCGATACTTTTCATGCCGCTATTGCTGCGTTCCCCATCCTTGTAGGCCTTGAGTGCCGCCACGATGTACTCCGCGTGCTGTCCGCCAAGCTTGGGAACGCTGTAAACATAGGGATAAGCGGTCCGCCAGCCAGGAATGCCATGACAACCGGCACACATCGAGTTTTTGAGTTGCCCGGCCTTCGGGTCGCCCGCCGCCTGAACCGGCACGGCCAACCCCAGCAGCACGGACGCGCACAGCGTCATCGTGATGAATTTCATCTTCCTCGCTCTCTCTGGTTGAGTTGTCGTTGCGATCCCCGTCTGACGCAGGGTTGGCCTTGATTATAAAACCGGACGGAGGGTCCGACGGCCGCTCCCCGTCTAAAAAATCCTTTTATGACATTGAAAAATAACATTATTTGGTTATGTTCTTATAAATTAATTTACAGGTCTGACGGGCCGGCTTTCTTTTCCGTCTGCGTACCCTGGGTGGCTCTCTGCGACCCACGGAAGCTTCACGCGTCGGCCGCAACAGCCCTCAATGTCCGTGAGCCGGATGTGTGCGCCGCCATACCCAGGGCGGCACAGGCGCGGCATCCTGCCACAACCCACGGCCGCTCGACCGTGCCCGGCGCTGTGCCTCGGCCAATTTCCGAGCGCGCCGCGAGCGGGCGGCAGTCCAGGCCAAGCCGTCTTGCACCATCTCCGCGCCGATCTCGTGTTCGCCCCTGCGAACATGGGCAATCGTGCGGCCATAAATGTCTGTGGCGACGGTATCGATGACCACCTGTCGATGCAGTACCCGCGCCGTCAATGCGCGGGCCGCGAGGTTTCCATAAGGCTGGTCGTTTTCGGGCGCGTCGATGTCGGCCAGCCGGACCTTCAGAAAGGCGCGGCGGGCAGGATGATACGGGTCGGGCCTGAACAGGACGGTATCGCCGTCGATGACGGCGATGACTACGCCATGGATCACCTCCGCCCGTGCCGGGAGAACGATCGAGGTCAGCATCAGCAGGCACCACAGCGTGAACGCCTGCTTCACCCGGCAAGCATCTCCGCGGCATGCTGACGCGTGGTAGCGGTGATCCTGAGCCCCCCCAGCATGCGCGCGATCTCCTCCACCCGCGCGTCCGCATCGAGGGCGGTGATACTGGACGAGACGAACCGGCCATCCGCCTGCCTGCTCACCCGCAGATGCCGCGCGCCGCGCGCCGCCACCTGCGGCAGATGGGTGATGACCAGCACCTGGCGGGTCTCGCCCAGCCTGGCCAGCCGGCGCCCCACGGCATCGGCCACGCTGCCGCCGATGCCGACGTCGACCTCGTCGAAGATCAGCGTCGGCACGCCGGCCGCGCCCGACAGCTCCGTCTGGATCGCCAGCCCGATACGCGACAGCTCGCCGCCTGACGCCACCTTGCCGAGCGGCCCCGGCGGCAGGCCGGGATGGCTGGCGACGAGAAAGCTCGCGTCTTCCAGTCCGTGCGCGCGCGGCTCGGCGACGGGCTGCAGCACGATGTCGAGATGCCCGCCGGCCAGCGCGAGTTCGCGCATCGCCGCCGTCACCCGTCCCGACAATGCCGCAGCCGCCTTGCGGCGTTGCGCGCCGAGACGTTTCGCTTCACTTTCATAATGCACCCAGGCGGCGGTCTCGGCGGCCTGCAGCGCGTCGAGGTCATCGCTGGCGGCCAGCGCGGCCAGCCGTGTCTCATAGTCGTCCAGCAGACCGGCCAGCGCGTCCGGCTGCACGCGATGCTTGCGCGCCAACCGATGCATGTCGCCAAGCAGGCTGTCGAGCTCGCCCAGCCGCTCGGGATCGAGGTTCAGATGATCGGCGTAGCGGCGCAACGCATGCACCGCCTCGGCCACATTGGCGCTGGCCGAATTCAGCAGCGTGGCGACTTCGCCCAGGCTGCCGTCCACCGCCTGCATGGCGTCGAGCCGCGCGCGCATGGCACCCAGGCGGCTCGACAGCGCGTCTTCGCCCTCGTCCAGCCCCTGAATCAGCGCGTGCCCGCCTTCGCTCAGCGTGGTGACATGCGCCAGCCGCGCGTGTTCCGTCTGGATCTCGTCCCAGCGCGCGAGGTCGCCGCCCAGCGCGCGCAATTCCTCCACCGCCCGGCTCAGGCCTTCGCGCTCGATCTGCCGTGTTTGACTGTGGGCGTCGGCATCCAGGCGCCGTTGCCGCGCGCCCTGCCAGGCATGCCAGGTCGCATTCACGGCGGCGGCCCACGCCTGCGCGCCGGCATACACGTCGAGCACTTCGCGCTGGGCCTGCGAACGCAACAGGGCGTGATGCGCATGCTGGCCATGGATATCGATCAGGAATTCGGCGGCGTCCTTCAAGTGTGACAGCGGCGCCGCACTGCCGTTGATGAACGCGCGCGAACGGCCGCCCGCCTCGATGGTGCGGCGCAGGATCAGCATGCCGTCGTCTGGCGCATAACCGGCCTCGTCGAGCCAGACGGCCAAAGCCGGCAGCCCTTCGATCGCGAATCCGGCTGAAATTTCAGCGCGCGGCGTCCCGCCGCGCACGACGCCGCCTTCGGCGCGGTCGCCCAGCGCCAGCGCCAGCGCATCGACCAGAATGGACTTGCCCGCGCCGGTCTCGCCGGTCAGTACGGTCAGCCCCGGCGCGAAGTCGAGCTCGACCGATTCGACCAGCAGGTAGTTGCGAATGGAAAGATGAACGAGCATGACCGCTCAACCTGGGAAAAACCGTTTAACCACAGAGACACAGAGGCACAGAGGAGAAACATCAAAGTGTGTTCGCGCCGGTCGAGCCTCGTCGGCAGGCAAGAAAAAATGTTGCACAGGGCTTTTCTCCGTGCCTCTGTGCCTCTGTGGTAAAGGGTTTTCAGCCCCCCGCTTCAAAGCTTCTTGCCCCAGTGCAGTTTCTGCCGCAGGGTATCGTAGTAGCTGTAGGAATGCGGGTGCAGCAGCGTGACCGGATGAACGGCCCGGGTGATCCACACACGGTCGCCGCTATGCAGGTCAAAATAGATCTGACCGTCGAAATGCACGCGCGCATCGTCGGCATAGGTGAGATGAATCTCGATGCGCGAATGGCTGCTGACCACGATCGGTCGTGCGGACAGGGTATGCGGGCAGATCGGCACCATCGCCACGGCCTCCAGCGTCGGATGCATGATGGGGCCACCCGACGACAGCGCATAGGCAGTGGTCCCGGTCGGGCTGGCGACCACCAGACCGTCGGCCCGCTGGCTGTAGACGAACTCGCTGTTGATGGCGATTTTCAGGTCGATCAGGCGGCCCGTGCCGCCTTTGCCCACCACCACATCGTTGAACGCGGTGCTTTCGAATACCAGCTCGCTGCCGCGCCGGACCTGTCCGTTCAGAAGGATGCGTTCTTCTGCCACGTACTGGCCGCTGAGAATCTCGGCGATGGCCTCGAGCATGTGATCGATCGTGATATCGGTGAGAAAGCCCAGTCGCCCCTGATTGACGCCGATGAGCGGTACGCCATTAGGCGCCAGTTCACGTGCGATCGACAGCATGGTGCCGTCGCCGCCCAGTACCACCACGACATCGCTCCCGGCCGCCAGTTCATGCAGATTGCGGGTGGGGAAATCCTCGATTCCGAGATGTTCCGCCGTCTGACAGGCGAGCAGGACCTCATGGCCACGCGCATGGAGAAACGCCGCCAGCGCACGCACCGAAACGCCCATGCCCTGGTTGTTGTATTTGCCAACCAGGCCGACCGTGTGAAAAGGGGTTTGCATGAGGGGCGATTATATAGGGGGATGGTGAGTGGTGAGTGGTGAGTGGTGAGTGGTGAGTGGTGAGTGGTGAGTGGTGAGTGGTGAGTGGTGAGTGGTGAGTGGTGAGTGGTGAGTGGTGAGTGGGGAGTGGGGAGTGGGGAGTGGGGAGTGGGGAGTGGGGAGTGGGGAGTGGGGAGTGGTGAACGGTAAGGGGGCTTTGATCCTCCGCTCACTGCTCACCGTTCACCGCTCCCCCCTATATAATTCCCCCATGCTCAACGACCGCGCCCGCATTCTGCTGAAAACCCTGGTGGAACGCTACATCAGCGAAGGCGAACCAGTGGGCTCGCGCACGCTGTCGAAACATTCCGGGCTGGATCTGTCGCCCGCGAGCATCCGCAACATCATGGCCGATCTCGAGGAGATGGGGTTTGTCGCCAGCCCGCATACCTCGGCCGGGCGCGTGCCCACCACGCGCGGCTACCGCTTCTTCGTCGATACCCTGCTGACCGTGCGGCCCCTCGCGCAGGTCGAGGTCAACCAGCTCGAACACAGCCTGACGTCATCGGATCCGCAACGGCTGATGACCGCGGCCTCCACCCTGCTGTCCGACCTCAGCCGGTTTGCCGGGCTGGTGATGACCCCGCGCCGCAGTCCGGCGTTTCGCCAGATCGAATTCCTCAGCCTGTCGGACAAGCGCATCCTGCTCATCATCGTCACCATGGAAGGCGAGGTCGAAAATCGCGTCATCGTCACCGAGCAGCCCTACAGCGCGTCGGCGCTGACCGAGGCCGCCAATTTTTTCAACCAGAACTTTGCCGGCCACAGCTTCGACCAGGTGCGCAGCAAGCTGCGCGACGAGCTCGGGCGCATGCGCGACGACATCACCCGACTGATGGCGGCGGCAGTGGACGCCGGCAGCCAGGCGCTCGACGCCAGTCAGGACAACGTGGTCGTGTCCGGCAGCCGCAAGCTGCTCGACGTCCAGGATCTCTCCAGCAACATGAGCAGCCTGCGCCGCCTGTTCGATGCCTTCGAGAAGAAGACCGGCCTGCTGCAACTGCTGGACCAGTCGCGCAACGCCGCCGGCGTACAGATCTTCATCGGAGGCGAATCCGAGATGCTGCCGCTCGATGAATGCAGCCTGGTCACCGCACCCTATTCGGTCGACGGCCAGATGGTCGGCACACTCGGCGTCGTCGGGCCCACCCGCATGGCCTACGAGCGCGTGGTGCCGATCGTCGACGTCACCGCCAAACTCCTGTCGAGCGCGCTGTCGAATCATTGATGAGCTACTTCAAAGAGCCCGAATACGTCCACGGTCAAGCGCTCAAAACCGGCATCCTCCTGATCAACCTCGGTACCCCCGACGCCCCGACGCCCAGGGCGCTGCGCGCCTATCTCAAGGAATTCCTGTCCGACCCGCGCGTGGTGGAGATTCCGCGTCCCGTGTGGTGGCTGATCCTCCACGGCATCATCCTCAATACCCGGCCGAAGAAATCGGCCGCGAAATACGCCGCAATCTGGACGCCCGACGGCTCGCCCCTGAAGGTCCACACCGAGAAACAGGCCAAACTGCTCAAGGGTTGGCTGGGTGAGCGGATCGCGAGCCCGTTCATGGTCGACCATGCCATGCGCTACGGTCAGCCGGACATACCCGGCACGCTGGCCCGGATGAAAGCCGCCGGCTGCGATCGCATCCTCATCCTGCCGGCCTACCCGCAATACGCCGCCTCCAGCACCGCCACCGCATTCGATGTCGCGTTCGACTGGCTGAAGCAGACGCGCAACCAGCCGGCGCTGCGCACACTCCGGCACTATCACGACCACCCTGCCTACATCCACGCGCTGGCCGCCAATATCCGTGACTACTGGCAGATGCACGGCCGCCCCGACGTGCTCGTGATGAGCTTCCACGGCGTGCCGCGTTACACGCTGGAAAAAGGCGACCCCTACCACTGCGAATGCCGCAAAACCAGCCGTCTGCTGAGCGAAGCGCTCGGGCTCGACCCGAAGCAGGTTCGCCTCACCTTCCAGTCGCGCTTCGGCCGCGCCGAATGGATCAAGCCCTACACCGACCAGACGCTGGACGAACTCGGCCGTGCCGGTACCGGCCGGGTCGACGTGGTCGCGCCGGGTTTCACCGCCGACTGTCTGGAAACCCTGGAAGAACTGGCGATGGAAGGCCGCGCCACGTTCCTCGCGGCGGGCGGCAAGGCGTTCCACTACATCCCGGCGCTCAACGAGCATCCGCAATGGATCGATGCGCTCGGCCGCATCGCGCTTGAAAATCTCGCGGGCTGGGCGAGCGGCGCCCGGGACCGCGACACCGACGAGCAGGCACGACACGCAAGCAGGCAGCGCGCACTGGAGTGGGGGGCGCGCAACTGAACCGGCCTGATCGCGCCGCGCACGACAGAAAGTCTCCCTGAATCGAGCGGCCCGCCGGTATTTCTGCTGCCGCGCGCGTCTCGTCGCATCCCTCCTGTGCGCGGAACCAAACATGGCGGTTGCCGCCCAATGGTTTGATGACTACGTTTAAGCCATCCGGATCAATGCTTTCATCACAGGAGAATCGGACATGGCCGGAACACCCAGAATGGATCATCTGATCCAGCAGCATATCCTCGAGCACGAATCACGTCTGAAGCACATGGACGAGTTGCTCGCCCGCGCCAGGCAGGGCGTGTCCCGAGCGAAGGCCGACGGAATGGCGGAACAGTTGACCGGCGCGCAGGCCGGACGCGACACGCTCGCCGGCCGTATCGAGGAATACAGGCAGCGCCCTCCGGGGCAGTGGTCGAAAGCGGAATTCGAAAACAAGGGTCCCATGATCGTGTGGGATACGATCGCCCAGCAGCTTGAAAAACTGGTCGAACGCCTGGAACATTAGGCCGCCACGGCATCCCGGACCGGGAGTCTTCACCCCTGCAGGGGCTTCGGGGTCAATCACACTGGGGGTGGAAAATGCGCTCCCAAGGGACTCAGGTCAGACCTGGCTGACTCCCTTTCCATAGAGGCAACAGTCCGGGGCAACCGGGACGACAGCAGCGGGAAGCGCCTGCTCCGGTTCATTTCCGCTCGTACATCACAAAATCAAACGCCAGCGCATCGCCCTTCCCGCCCGTGTGCGACTCGCGCGAGAGTTCTCTGAACGCGCCGGAGTCATAGTCGGGGAAACGGGCGTCGCCCTCGGCTTCGATATCCACTTCGGTCAGGTACAGACGGTCGGCGAGCGGGATGGCCTGGGCGTAGAGTTCGGCGCCGCCGATGAAGAAGATCTCGGCGGCGTCCCGGCACAGTGCGAGTGCGGCGGGAATGGAATCGGCGACGAGGCAGCCGTCCCTGCGGTAGCCGGGGTTGCGGGTGATGACGATGTTGATGCGCCCCGGCAGCGGGCGGCCGAGCGACTCGAAGGTCTTGCGGCCCATCAGGATGGGGTGGTTCAGCGTCAGCGCCTTGAAGTGCGCGAGGTCTTCCGGCAGCCGCCAGGGCAGGCGGTTGTCGATGCCGATGACGCGGTTGCGGGCAAGCGCGGCGATGACGCTCACGCGCGGTTTATTCTGGCCCATATGCTCTCGACTCTCGACCCGCTAAACCGCCACCGGCGCCTTGATCGCGGGGTGCGGGTCGTAGCCGCCGAGGGTGAAATCCTCGAAACGGAAGGCGAAAATGTCTTTCACTTCGGGATTCAGCGTCATCGTCGGCAGCGGGCGCGGCGCGCGGGCAAGCTGCTCGCGCGCCTGGTCGAGATGGTTGAGGTAGAGGTGGGCGTCGCCCAGGGTATGGACGAAGTCGCCGGGCGCAAGGCCGGTCACCTGCACCATCATCAGTGTCAGCAGCGCGTAGGAGGCGATGTTGAACGGCACGCCGAGGAAGATGTCGGCGCTGCGCTGGTACAGCTGGCACGAGAGCTTGCCGTCGGCGACGTAGAACTGGAAGAAGGCGTGGCACGGCGCCAGCGCCATCCTGTCGAGGTCGGCGACGTTCCACGCCGAAACGATGATGCGGCGCGAATCGGGGTTGCTCCTGAGCGTCTTCACCACGTCGCTGATCTGATCGATCGTCCCGCCGTCGGGTTTGGGCCAGCTGCGCCACTGGTGGCCGTACACCGGACCGAGGTTGCCGTGTTCGTCGGCCCATTCGTCCCAGATCGAGACGCCGTTTTCCTTCAGGTAGCGGATATTGGTATCGCCCTGCAGGAACCACAAAAGTTCGTGGATGATGGAACGCAGGTGGCACTTCTTGGTGGTGACGAGCGGGAAGCCGTCGGCGAGGTCGTAGCGCGTCTGCCAGCCGAACACCGACAGGGTGCCGGTGCCGGTGCGGTCGTCTTTGCGGGCGCCATGTTCGAGCACATGGCGCATCAGGTCGAGATAGGGTTTCATCGTGGCGTGGACTCAGGGTTTTGCGGGTGCGGCCTGGACCGGGGCATTATCGTTCAATCCGGGTTCGCTGGGCACACCCGCGTAAAAGCCGGCCAGCCGGGTGGCGGGGGACTGGCCATAGACGTCCCAGAAGGCGATCTCGAAATCGGTATTGGCCTGTAGCGCCAGGGCCAGCTGGCGAAAACGCGTTTCGTCCTGTGCCTTGAGCCAGCCGACCAGCAGCATGGACTGGCGATAGAACTCGAAAATACTGAGCCCGAACGCATCTGCGCGGTGGCGCCGGTCGGGCGTATCGCGCACGACCAGATCAACCCGTCGCCCGGCCCGGATGGCGGCATGGGCCTGCGCATCGGTAGCATATTCGGCACCGCCGCCTTCCGCCGTCAGCGAGGCCCAGCCTTCGTGGAACCAGGCCGGCAGGGTGCTGTGGTAGTGGCCGATGCGCTGGCCAAGATGGAGGTGGGCCAGTTCGTGCGTGAGCAGCCCGGGCAGGCGGGCGCTTTCGCGGCCGTCGAGATTCGGCGACAGGATCAGACGGTTGTCGGGGATGACGGCGGCGGACAGCCGGGGCGTGCGCACATAACGCCGGAAGCACGCTTCGCTGCCGCAGACATAGACGCGTGGCGGATACAGGAACGGCAGGGAGTGCGCCGCCTCGACTTTGGCCATGGCGGCCGGCAGCGCAGCGGACACGCGCTCGCCGTAGGCTTCGTAGCCCGGCTCCACCCGGACGCGCGCATCATCCGCCAGCGAAACGAAGCCATCGATCGGCTGCAGGGCACGCGGATTGCTCACGGTGAGTGCACAGCCCGACAGGGTCGCCAGCAGCAGGGCGACCAGAGGCCGGATGTTCATGTGTCGGCATCGAGAATCTGCCAGCGGCCGTCGACCAGCCCCTCCAATGGCGGGTACTGTTTCTTGTAGGCCATCTTGCGGCTCGTGGCGATCCAGTAGCCCAGATAGAGATAAGGCAGTTCCAGCCGCTTTGCCAGTTCGATCTGCCACAGCACGCCGTAGACGCCGAGACTCCGCTGTTCGCGCGCGGGGTCGAAGAAAGTATAGACGGCGGAGAGGCCATCGTCGATCTGGTCGATCACCGAAATCATCACCAGCTCATTGCCGTCACGGAATTCGACCATCACGGAATCGACGTTGGACGACAGCAGAAACTGCGTGTACTGGTCGGGACCGTCGCGGTCCATGCCGCCGCCGGCGTGGCGGCTGCCCAGATAGCTGCGATAGAGCGCGTAATGTTCGTCCTTGAAATCCGGCGGCAGGAAGCGCGCGGCCAGATGCTGGTTGCGTTTGAGACAGCGGCGCTGGGTACGGTTGGGCGCAAAGCCGGCGACGTCGATGCGTACCGGTACACAGGACTGGCACTGCTCGCAGTGTGGGCGGTAAGTGAACTGCCCGCTGCGGCGAAATCCTGCGCGGATCAGCGCACTGTAAGCCTGGCGATCGATCAGGTGGGTAGGCGTGGCCACCTGCGAACGCGCACGCCGGCCCGGCAGATAGCTGCAGTCGTATTGCGCGGTCAGGTAGAACTGGATGCGCTGGAAAGGAGGTTCAGTGGGATGCATCGAAACGCCAGGGTCCGGAGCGATGTGGCAAGTTTACCAATTCCGCGAGCCTTGCCGTGAATGCCGTGCGTGGGATGGGTCGCGCACCCAGACTGGCAAGATGCGCCGTTTCCATCTGGCAGTCGATCAGGCCGAAATCCCAGCGCTGCAACTGGCGGCTCAGCCGCACCAGCGCGACCTTGGAGGCATCGTCTGCGCGGCTGAACATCGATTCGCCGAAGAACATGCGGCCGATTGCCACGCCGTAGAGCCCGCCGGCCAGACGGCCGTCGTGCCAGGTTTCGATCGAATGCGCGTAGCCGGCGTCGAATAGCCGGGTGTAGGCGGCAATCATCAGCGGCGAAATCCAGGTGCCCCCCACGCCCTCCCGCGGTTCGGCACAGGCATGCATCACCTCGACAAAGGCCGTGTCGATGCGCAGCTCGAAACCGCCATTGCGGATGCGCTTGGCGAGCGACCGGGTGACGCGGATTTCGTCCGGCACCAGCACCATGCGTGGATCGGGGCTCCACCACAGGATGGGCTCGCCCGGATTGAACCAGGGGAAAATGCCATGGCGGTACGCATCCAACAGGCGTTCCATCGACAGATCGCCCCCCATGGCCAGGAGGCCATTGGGTTCGCGCAGGGCGGTCTCGACCGGCGGAAAGAAAGTGATGTCCTGAAATCGCCCACTCATTCCGTCATGGTAGCGGATTCACTTTTGCCTGCGTGATGCTTTTTATATAGCCATCTTCCCACCACGCGCCGCGGCGTGACACTGAACGGCGTCGGCCTGAACGACACCCGCCTCTATAATGTCGATTTGCCCGGCTTCCAGATCGACCGCCACAGCGTCGGCGACACACTGCAGGCGGGCGTGGACATCGCAGTCACCAGGAATGGCCATATCAACCTCGACGTCAAAAGAATCTGGATTGACACCCAGGTCCGACCCGGCCGCGCTGCCAGGCTTGCCGCCTCCCGGCGTGCTTCCGCGGGGTGATTCGTGACCGTCTCCCCCCGACTCACGGATATCCCGGTTCTTTCGGGCTGTTTCCACTGCGGCCTGCCGCTGCCGGACGGCGCCCACTATCCCGTCCGGTTCGAGGAGCGGACGCAACAAGCCTGCTGCCGCGGCTGCCAGGCGGTGGCGCAAACCATCATCGACAGCGGCCAGGGCGCGTATTACACCCATCGCACGGCGCTGCCGGCCACTCCGCAGCAGGCCGAAGCCGATCTCGCGCAACTGGGCCTGTACGATCTGCCGGAAATCCAGGAAAGCTTCGTGCGGACCGAAACGGAGAACATCCGCGAAGCCGCGCTGATCCTGGAAAACATCGTCTGCGCCGCCTGCATCTGGCTGAACGAGCGCCATATCGCCGGGCTATCCGGCGTGCTGTCGGTAGAAATCAACTACGCCACGCGGCGCGCGCGGGTGCGCTGGGACAACAGCCGCATCCCGCTGTCGGCCATCCTGAAAGCGGTCTCCGATATCGGCTATATCGCTCATCCCTACGACCCCGGCCGTTCCGACGACATTTTCAGACGCGAGCGCAATACTGCCATCAAGCGGCTTGCCGTCGCCGGCCTCGGCATGATGCAGGTGATGATGTACGCGTTGCCAACCTACACTGCCCTCGATATGAGCGCCGACGTCCGGCTGCTGATGAGCTGGGCGAGCCTGATCCTGACCATTCCGGTGGTGGGGTATTCAGCGTGGCCCTTCTTCATCGGCGCCTGGCGCGACCTCAGACGCCACACGCTGGGCATGGACGTGCCGGTGGCGCTGGGCATCGGCACCGCCTTCGCCGCCAGCGTCTACAGCACCTTCATCGGGCATACCGCGGTGTATTACGACTCGGTCACCATGTTCGTCTTCCTGCTGCTGACCGGACGTTTCCTCGAAATGAATGCGCGCCGCCGTGCCGGCGCCGCGGTGGAAGAACTGGTGAAGCTCATTCCCGCCGCCGCCACGCGGCTGCCGAACTGGCCGGCGCGCGACGAGGAACAGGTGCCGGTCGCGCGGCTGGCGGTAGGCGACCATGTGCTGGTGCGGCCCGGCGAAACCCTGCCGGCCGACGGCATGGTGATTGAAGGCGACAGTGCGGTGAGCGAAGCCCTGCTCACCGGCGAATCGCTGCCGGTGTCGAAAGGCGTGCACACCCGCGTGGTCGGCGGCAGCCTCAACCAGGCGAGTCCGCTGGTGGTGCGGGTGGAGCGGCTCGGTGCCGATACACGGCTGGCGGCCATCGTGCGCCTGCTCGACCGCGCACAGAGCGAGAAACCGCGCATCGGCCAGCTGGCCGACCGCGCCGCTGCCTGGTTCGTCGGCCTGCTGCTGCTGATCACTGCCGTGGTCGGTCTCGCCTGGTATCTGATCGATCCGTCGAAAGCGCTGTGGATCGTGGTGTCGATCCTGGTCGTCACCTGTCCCTGCGCACTCGGCCTCGCCACGCCGGCCGCCCTCACCACCGCCACCGGGCGGCTGACGCGTCTGGGCCTCCTGACCACGCGCGGCCACGCCCTCGAAACGCTGGCGCACGCCACCGACCTGGTGTTCGACAAGACCGGCACCCTCACCCACGGCCGCCTCTCCGTCCGCCGGGTGCTGCCGCTGGGCAGCCGCAGCGAAGCCGAAGTCGGCGCGATCGCCGCGGCCCTCGAAGCCGGCTCGGAACACCCCATCGCCAAGGCGTTGCGCGAAGTGGCCACGCCCACCGCAACCGCCAGCCTGATCCGCAACACACCCGGGCGCGGCGTCGAAGGCCACATCAATGGCCACATTTACCGACTGGGCTCGCCACGTTTCGTCGCTGGCGGCGGCACGCCTCCCGCCCCGCCGGAATCGGACGGGAGCACCAGCTGGGTGGCGCTGGCCGGCGAATCCGGACTGATCGCCTGGTTCGCGCTGGCCGACACCCTGCGGGCCGATGCCCCGGCCGCACTCGCCGCACTGCGGCAACTGGGGCTGCGTGTGCATCTGCTGTCCGGCGATGCCGAGGCCGCCGTCATGCATGCGGCGCACCAGCTCGGTATCGCCGACTGGCATGCCGGCGCGCTGCCGGAAGACAAGCTCGCCTATGTGAAGGCTCTGCAGCACGAGGGCCGCATCGTCGCCATGGTGGGCGACGGCATCAACGACGCACCGGTGCTCGCCGGCGCGCAGGTCTCCATCGCCATGGGCGAAGGTGCCGACGTCGCCCAGGCGGCCGCCGACCTGGTCATGCTCGGCAGCCGTCTGGGCATCCTGGCCGACGGCGTCGCACTTGCCCGCAAGACCCAGCGCATCATCCGCCAGAACCTCGGCTGGGCGCTCGCCTACAACCTCGTCGCCATCCCCGCTGCCGCACTGGGCCACGTCACCCCCTGGATCGCCGGCATCGGCATGTCGGCCAGTTCGCTGCTGGTCGTGCTGAATGCGCTGCGGCTCGCCGATTTCAAAAACAAGTGAGCGGGGAACGGCAAGCAGCAAGCGGCAGCCCGGCGCACAGCGGGATCATGGGTGACGGCATCCCCCAACCCTGGAACACGCCGAAGGCACCCTGGTCCATGGATCACCCCTGCTGCGAGTTATCCCGTATCAAGCGCCGTCACTCATGAATACCCCCATCCTCTGGTATTTCGCCGACCCGATGTGCTCGTGGTGCTGGGGCTTTTCTCCGGTGATCGAAACGCTGCGCGACGAATACCGCGAACGCATGAAAACCGCCCTGGTACTGGGCGGCCTGCGGCCGGGCACCCCCGCGCCGATGACCATGACGGAGCGCGCGGACATCCTGCAGCATTGGCGCGCGGTACACGCCCGCACCGGCCAGCCTTTCCGTTTCGACGACGCGCTGCCGGACGGTTTCGTGTACGACACTGAACCTGCCTGACGTGCGGTGGTGACGGTGGGCGGAATGGAACCCCCCCAGATATTCGCGATGTTCAAGGCAATCCAGACCGCGTTCTATGCCGAAGGGCGCGATGTCACGCAAACCGACGTGCTGGCCGATCTGGCGGCGGACCTCGGCATGGATGGCGAAACCTTCCTGCGCGACTTCGACAGCGACACGGCACGTGCCCGCACCCAGGCGCATTTCAGACAGGCGCGCCAGGCCGGCGTGCGCGGCTTTCCCACCCTGATCGTGCAGCGGGATACGCAACTGCAGACGGTATCCAGCGGCTGCCTGCCGCTGGATACCGTGCGCACGGAAATCGACCGTTGCCTGCGGCCGGATGTGTAAGCGCGCCCCTCACCGCTAGAATCTCTCTTTCTCTTTCCCGAGCGTATTTCCGATGGCCCGTTTTCCCCTGTTGTCCACTACGCTGTTTCTCGGTGCGATCCTGCTCGGCATATCGGGCTGCGGCGCCAGCGAACCCGGCAAGCAAACCGTCTCCACCGCCCCGGCGCCCGGCCAGCCGGCCAATCCACGCGTGCTGATCGAGACCAGCCAGGGCAACATCACGGTCGAACTCTTCACCAGGAATGCGCCGCAGTCGGTGGGGAATTTCATCCACTACGTGAAGACCGGCTTTTATGACGGCCTGATCTTCCACCGCGTGATTCCCGGCTTCATGATCCAGGGCGGCGGCATGACCCCGGACATGACGGAAAAACCCAGGAACGCACCGATCAGGAACGAGGCCGACAATGGCCTCAGGAACCTGCGCGGCACCCTGGCGATGGCGCGCATGGCCGATCCCGATTCGGCCTCTTCGCAGTTTTTCATCAACGTGGCGGACAACGCTTTTCTCGACCACCGCGGCACGAGCTACGACACATGGGGTTACGCTGTATTCGGCCGGGTAGTCGATGGCATGCAGGTGGTCGATGCGATCGTCGCCGCGCCACGCGGCGATCGCGGCCCCTACCAGGATGTTCCCGTCGAGCCCGCCGTCATGAAGCGCGTCACGCTGTTGCCGGAAACCGGCGTCGCCACGCGGTCCGGCGCCGCCCCCCAGCCGGGGATGCAAGACGCACCATGACCACTAAAATGCCGTCAGTCGACGCGCTACGGGTGGCCAGCTTCGGCAGCCGGCGCCCCGACAGATTCATCGGTCCATCAGGAGGAATAGTGTGCTGATCAAATTTTAAATCCCCATCGAGCACTGAAAAATATCGTGGCGTGATATATATTTTCAAATGGCCGGGGTGGTATCAGAGCCGGCCATCATGGCTGTACCAGAGAAGCGCTGCCGGTAGTTCATTAACGCAAGACAAAGGAAACCCGAAATGAATGAAGAATCCAAATCCTCCCGCCGTCAATTTCTGAAGATCGGCGGCGCCGCAATCGCCATGATTCCTGTAGTGGCCATGTCCGGGAATGCGCTGGCCACAGTCAATGCCGCGATGCGCACCTCGATGAAATACCAGGACAAGCCAAACGGCGCGAATCATTGCGCCAACTGCATGCATTTCGTCCCGGGCAAAACGGCCAAGGCGCTTGGCGGCTGCCAAATCTTCCCCGGTGACACCGAGATTTCTCCCAATGGCTACTGTGTCGCCTGGGCTGCCAAGCCGAAATAACAGGCTGTTCGCGCATCCGGCCTGAAAACGTGCGGGCAAGGTGTTGGTGACGTGCCTTGCCCGCGCAGGCCGCAATATTGAAAGTTGACTGCCCGCTTCCCCTGCGCGTCTGGCTGCCAGGGTCGAGCGAGGTCGTTCGACCGGCCGGAATCGCCGGGCACGCCATGGCGCCGAGGCTGCACGATTCCGACTCCGGATGGTCCGCCGCCGCGATCGTCCGCTGTTCCCGTACCGCAATGAATACTGGCGTCGAACCCGGAGCGAACGGCGTTCCTTGAAATGTCATGGAGCCGCGGTCCCGCGGCGTCCTGACGGAAGAGCGGCTGGGTCCAGTCTGTATAATCACGATTTAGCCAGTATTCCGCCGCCCTCGCGCCCCTCATGATTCGTCGCATCATCAACAAAGTGTTCGGCCGCAAGCCGCGCACCCACGCCACCAGGGCACAAATCCTGCCATTGTCCGCACACGGGATCCGCCGTGACCAGATCGATGATTGCGCACTGAAAACCTGCGAAACCCTGGCCCAGGCCGGATACAAGGCTTATCTCGTCGGCGGCGCTGTGCGCGACCTGCTGCTGGCCAAGACGCCCAAGGATTTCGACGTGGCCACCGATGCCACACCGGAAGAGGTACGGCAGCTATTCCGCCGCTCGCGCATCATCGGACGGCGTTTCCAGATCGTTCATGTGATGTGCGGGCGCGAAACCATCGAAGTCACCACCTTCCGCGCCAATGGCCAGAAGGAAACCGAAGCGGACGACGAACACGCCGTCAGTGAAAAGCCCGCGGCGGCACACAAACGCTTGACCGACGAGCATGGCCGCCTGCTGTCCGACAATGTATTCGGCAGCATGGCGGACGATGCCGCCCGCCGCGATTTCACCATCAATGCGCTGTATTACGATCCGGCACGCGAGGAAGTCCACGACTATTTCGGTGGCGTGGCCGACTGCAAGCAGCATGTGCTGCGCATGATCGGCGACCCCGACACGCGCTATCGCGAAGATCCCGTGCGCATGCTTCGTGTCGCGCGATTCGCGGCCAAGCTCGAATTCCACATCGACCCCGATACGCGCAAGCCGGTGGCCGCACTGGCGCCCCTGCTCGCCAACATCCCGCGTGCGCGCATCTTTGACGAGGCACTGAAACTGCTGCTGTCCGGTCACGCGCTGCGCGGCGTCCATCAACTGCGCGCGGAGGGGCTGCACCACGGCATGCTGCCGCTGCTGGACACGATTCTGGACGATACCACCGGCGAGCGTTTCATCACCGCCGCCCTGAAAACCACCGATGCGCGCATCGCGCAGGACAAGCCAGCCTCGCCGGCTTTCCTGTTCGGTGCATTGCTGTGGCCGCAGGTGCTGCTGCGCTGGCGCGCGCTCGAAGCGGCCGGTGAAAAGCCGCAGCCGGCCCTGTTCGCTGCGATGGACGAGGTACTCGACGCCCAGCGCAGCCAGCTTGCCATTCCGCGCCGTTACGACGGCATGATGAAGGAGATCTGGGCGCTGCAGCCGCGTTTCGAACAGCGCGGCGGACAGCGCCCGTATCGCCTGCTGGAGCATCCCCGCTTCCGCGCCGCCTATGATTTCCTGCTGCTGCGCGTCGAATCCGGCGAGGTCGATGCCGAACTCGGTGAATGGTGGACGCGCTTCCAGGAGGCCGGCGAAGACGAGCGTGCCGGCATGCTGCTGGCCGACCACGCGCCCAAGCCGCGCCGCCGCCGCAAACGCAAGAAGCCGGGCGAAGCTGCCAGCGAGACGCATCCCGCATGAAAATTACCGCCACCATTGGTCTCGGCGCCAACCTCAACGATCCGGCGGCACAGATCGACCGTGCGCTGGCCGAACTCGACAACCTGCCCGCCACCCGGCTGCTCGCCCGCTCCTCGCTGTACGCCTCGGCACCGATCGGATATGCCGATCAGCCCGACTTCGTCAACGCCGTGGCGCAAGTGGAAACCGAACTGGCGCCGCGCGCGCTGCTCGCCGCGCTGCTGCATCTCGAACACCGTCATGGCCGTGCACGCAGCTTCCGCAACGCGCCGCGCACACTCGATCTCGACCTGCTGCTGTATGACGGCGCGCATTTCCACGAAGACGGCCTGACGCTGCCTCATCCGCGCATGCAGGAACGCTGTTTCGTGCTGCTGCCGCTGCTGGAAATCGCACCCGGCACCGTGATTCCGGGCCAGGGCCGCGCCGCCGACTGGCTTGACGCCTGTGCCGGCCAGCAGGTCACCGTTCTCCCACCTCCCACCGCTGCCGTCGACGCATGAACCCCTCCCGTTATCGTTACATCGTCGTCGAAGGTCCGATCGGCGCCGGCAAGACCAGCCTCAGCTACAAGCTGGCCGAGCACCTGGATGCCGACACGCTGCTGGAAAATGCCAGTGACAATCCCTTCCTGCAACGTTTTTACCAGGAGCCGGCACGCTATGCGCTGTCCACGCAGCTGCACTTCCTGTTCGACCGTTCGCGCCAGTTGCGCGAACTGGCGCAGGGCGACCTGTTCCGCGCCGGCACCGTGTCGGATTTCCTGATCGACAAGGACATGCTGTTTGCGCGCCTCAACCTCGACGACGACGAGTTCGATCTGTACCAGAAGGTGTACGCCGACCTCGCGTTGCAGGCGCCGACGCCCGATCTGGTGATCTATTTGCAGGCGCCGGTCGAGGTGCTGCAGGAACGTGTCAAGCGCCGCGGCGTGGAATTCGAGCGCGGCATGGATGCCGGCTATCTGCAGCGCCTGGCCAACAGCTACAGCGAGTTTTTCCATCGCTATGAGGCCGCGCCGCTGCTCATCGTCAACACCAGCCACCTCAACTTCGTGGAGAACGAAGCCGACTTCGAACTGCTGCTGGAACGCATGGACAAGATGCGCGGTCCACGCGAATTCTTCAGCCGGGCAGCGTGAAGAGTCTGAAAACCGATTTGAACCACAGAGACACCGAGGCACCGAGGCACAGAGGAAACCCATGTATTTCACGATGCGGAAGTTTTCGATGAGCGAGATTTCCGGCAAGCCATTGTCTGGTCTTCTCTGCGCCTCTGTGGTGAGGTTTCAAAAATGAAAACCACGCTCTCCACGCTCAAAACCATGCGCGGCAACGACGAGAAGATCGCCGTGCTCACCTGCTACGACGCCGGCTTCGCGCGCGCGCTCGATGCCGCCGGCGTGGACGTGCTGCTGGTCGGCGACTCGCTCGGCATGGTGGTGCAGGGCCACGCTTCGACGCTACCGGTGAAGCTCGCCGAGATGACGTACCACACGCGTTGCGTCGCCGCCGGCACCGAGCGCGCCTTCATCGTCGCCGACCTGCCCTTCGGCAGCTACCAGCCTTCGCCGGAACATGCGTTTTCCGCCGCGGCGCGGCTGATGGCGGCGGGTGCGCACATGGTCAAGCTGGAAGGCGGCGCGGTGATGGTCGACACCGTCGCCTTCCTGACGCAACGCGGCATCCCGGTCTGCGCGCATCTCGGCCTGCTGCCGCAGTCGGTCAACCAGCTCGGCGGCTACAAGGTACAGGGCCGCGAGGACACAGCCGCCGCGCAACTGATCGCCGACGCCCATGCGCTCGAAGCCGCCGGCGCCGGCCTCGTCGTGCTGGAAATGGTGCCCGCCGCGCTGGGCCTGGCCGTCACCGAGGCGCTCGCGATCCCGACCATCGGCATCGGTGCCGGAGCCGGCTGTTCCGGCCAGGTGCTGGTGCTGTACGACATGCTGGGCCTGTATCCGCGCGCGCCGAAATTCTCGAAGAACTTTCTTGCCGGCACCGGCGGCATCGAAGCCGCCGCGCGCGCCTATGTCGCCGCGGTGAAGGACGGCAGCTTCCCCGGCCCCGACCACGCCTTCTGATGCAGATCCTGCATACCGTCGCCGAACTGCGCGCCGCGCTCGCCGGGCAGGCCGGCACCGCCTTCGTGCCCACCATGGGCAATCTGCACGCCGGCCATGTATCGCTGGTCGACCTGGCGCAGCGCCATGGTGGCCCGGTGGTCGCGAGCCTCTTCGTCAACCCGCTGCAGTTCGGCGAGGGTGAAGACTTCGAACGCTACCCGCGCACCCTCGCGGCCGACTGCGACAAGCTCGCCGCAGCCGGCTGCGACCTGGTGTTCGCGCCCGACGTCGACACGCTCTACCCGGTCCCGCAGGACTTCACCGTGCAGCCGGCCGGGGCGCTGACCCGGGACCTGTGCGGCGCTTTTCGCCCCGGCCATTTTGCCGGCGTGGCGACGGTCGTGCTGAAGCTGTTCAACCTGGTGCAGCCGCGCGTGGCCGTGTTCGGAAAAAAGGATTTCCAGCAATTGCGGGTCATCCAGGAACTGGTGCGGCAGTTCAACCTGCCGATCGACATCGTGGCGGGTGACACCCTGCGCGAGTCCGACGGACTGGCGATGAGTTCGCGCAACGCCTATCTCGGCGCGCCGGAACGCATCCAGGCGCCCCAGTTGCAGCGTGAACTCGCTGCCGTCGCGGCTGCCGTCCAGGCGGGTGAACGGGATTTCGATGCCCTGTGCGCCGCCGCCAGACGCCATCTGAACATGGCGGGCTGGCGCGTCGATTACGTCGCGCTGCGCGACGCCATGACGCTGCAGGCGCCCACGCCCGACAGCGCCCGTCTGGTGGTACTGGGCGCGGCCTGGCTGGGGTCGACCCGGCTGATCGACAATGTTGAGTGGTGAGTGGTGAGTGGTGAGTGGTGAGTGGGAAGCGGTTGCAACCACTTTCTCTCACCGCTGTATAATATGAGCCCTTTCTTATCGAGGGCACCGTCATGCAAAGAACGATGCTCAAGTCCAAGCTGCATCGGGCGACCGTCACGCATTCCGAGCTGCATTACGAAGGCTCCTGCGCGATCGACGAAACCCTGCTGGACGCGGCCGACATCCACGAATACGAGCAGATCCAGATCTATAACGTCACCAACGGCGAACGTTTCACGACGTACGCCATCCGCGCCGCGCGCGATTCCGGCATCGTTTCGGTGAACGGTGCCGCCGCCCACAAGGCGAACCCGGGCGATCTCGTCATCATCGCCACCTTTGCGTCCTACAACGAGCTGGAATTGACGCGCTACGCGCCGGAACTGGTGTACGTGGACGCGGACAACCGCATCATGGATACGCGCCAGACGATCCCGGTACAGGCGGCGTAGGCCGCATAACGTCCAGGCCGGAAAAAACCGGGCGATTCACAAGCCGGCAAGATGCGTCATGGCATGGAAAGTCCGGCCCGCTCAGCTCATTCCGGCAACGATTCCCGGATCCGTTTCACCAGATCAGGGCTTTGGGGGGTCAAGTTCACGATCCAGTAGTGCGATTTGTCTGCCGTGGGCCTGCCCCGATGCGAGTACCCCGTTCTCAGAGTGAATGAGTTGTCCTTCGGGTCCACGCTGTACAAGCCATCGCTCTTGTCCAGATCCCAATAGAACGGGCTTGTAAAGGGCTTTCCCCGGAATAAATTGCCCTTGCCCTGGCTTTCGTCCCATTCGATCTTCAAGCGCCGTCCCTGCAACAGCGAAACCGTGGCGTTTTGAATGTCCTGGCTATTCTGGACGATCGGTTCGCCATGCACCCAATACTGTTCGATCCTCACCTTGGCCGAGGTCTGCATGATCGCTGCCGCGTCGGCTACCGGCACGGCAGCGGGCCGGGCCTGCGCCGGCCGGGGCGCCGGCGGTTTCGCTTCCCCTCCCGCCTTGAGGTCGTTCCGGATGACCGACGATACCGTCTCGTCGGCAAAACCCGCTTCCTTGAGCCGCACCACCCTGTCGACGTTGCCATAATCGTTCTCAACCATGAAGCGGATGACATCCTCGCCAAGGCCGGACGACTTCAGCCGGGTCAATTCATCGGTGGTCAATGCAGCCAGTGCCGCCCCGGAAGAAACCAGGGCAATGGTTCCAATCAAGAAAAAGAATTTCGTCTTCATTCCAGAGATCACGGTCAAATTCCTCATTCAAACAGTCAGTCGATCATTCAATTACGTGGGGGAAAGCAAGCGGGGACATGCGCGACAGGTCACCGTTTCAGTGGTTCAGGCAACAATCGGCGGAGACGGGTTGATTATGCCCCAAGTTCGGGTTGGCCGACCAAGGACGCCTACCGGCCATGAATTCGCTGCACGCTTCCGGACATCGCGTCCGCATCTCATCGTACGCCCGATGAACGCCGGGTAAGGTCGGGAAAACCGCTACGTCGTCGGAATTCCGCTCCTCGCGGCAAGCCGCGCACTCCCGGCAGGCGGCCATCTCGCCAGATCATGTTGCGCCAGCCCACTGTCTGGCTTGTGCGCATCCGCCAGGACGAATCCGTCGCCGCGGGAAAATCATGTGCGCCTCAGCAAAATCGTGACGAGCAGGGCGGAGTCCGTCAATGCCCTGACGGCGTGCGGCGCTGCGTCGGCAAGGTAGACCATGGTGCCCGCACGGAGGATCTGGGTTCGTCCATACGCCTCGAATTCCACCTCCCCTTCCAGGCATTGCAGCGTGAGCGCGCCCGCCGCCTTGTGCTCGGGGGCGACCTGGCCCGCCGGCAACACGAAGCGGAATACTTCGAGGTGTTCCGCCCTGACCAGCGTGCTCGAGCCCGTCTGGCGCAACGCTGCGCCAAGTGGGCGAATATCGATCAATTCACCCGATGCTGCGTGGGAGATAGCCATGACAACTCCTGAATGTAGTCAAGTCCGGCGGGCGGACTGACGCCAAACGATCCGCTCCATTTGTCTCATCCACACCTGCCGCTTGCGGACGGGGCCGATCCGTATCAAGCCTTCCCGCCACGGATTGACTATAGCAGCCCGTCCATCTATGTGAGTTTCCAGATGTCGGCGTTGTATTTCTGTATGGTGCGGTCGGTCGAGAAGAAGCCGCTCGACGCCGTATTGAGGATGCTCTTGCTCGTCCAGCACGCCTTGTCCCGCCAGGCCTGTTCAACCTGTTGCTGCGCATCGACATAACTGCGGAAATCCGCCAGCACCATCCAGGGGTCGTTCGGGCTCAACAAGGTATCGAGGATCACATCGAAGATACCCGGTTCGCTCAGATTGAAATGGCCCGATGCCAGCAGGTCGATCACCCCGCGCAGTTCAGGGTCGCTATCCACGTAGTGCTGCGGCTGGTAGTGCGGGCGCAGTGCCTCGACTTCCTCTGCGTGCAGGCCGAACAGGAAGAAATTGTCCTCCCCCACGGCATCGAGGATTTCGATGTTTGCGCCGTCGTAGGTGCCGATCGTCACGGCGCCGTTCATCATGAATTTCATGTTGCCGGTGCCGGAGGCCTCCTTGCCGGCGGTCGAAATCTGCTCGGACAGATCGGTTGCGGGCGCGATGATCTCCATGCTGCTTACCCGGTAGTTGGGCAGGAAAGCCATCTTCAGGCGATCGCCCACGTCGTAATCGCCGTTGATCACCTCGGCCACGTTGTTGATGAGCTTGATGATGCGTTTGGCCATCGCATAGCCCGGCGCGGCCTTGCCGCCAAACAGGACGCAGCGATCGACCCAATTCTCCAGCTGGTCATGATTGATGCGGTTGTACAGATGAATCACGTGCAGCACGTTGAGCAACTGCCGCTTGTATTCATGAATGCGTTTGACCTGCACATCGAACAGCGCGTCCGGATTGAACTCCACCCGACACTCGGTCTTGATCAGTTTGGCGAGACGCTCCTTGTTGGCACGTTTCACCGCACGCCATTCGGCGTGAAAGGATGAATGATCCGCCGCAGCCAGCGGCTTCAGCCGCGCCAGTTGCGAGAGGTCGGCGACCCACTCCTCGCCGATCTCCCGGTTGATCAGGGCGCTCATGCCGGGATTGGCGTGCGCCACCCAGCGGCGCGGCGTCACGCCATTGGTCTTGTTGTTGAACTTGTACGGCCAGAGTTCGAAGAAATCACGAAACAGCCCTTCCTTCAATAGCCGCGAATGCAGCGCCGCCACGCCGTTGACCGAGAAGCTGCCGACGATGGCCAGCCACGCCATGCGCAGCTGTCTGACCTCGCCTTCCTCGATGATCGACATGCGCTGCCGGCGTTCGATATCCCCTGGCCATTTCATCGCCACCTTGTGCAGGAAGCGGCCGTTGATTTCGTAGATGATTTCCAGCGGTCGCGGCAGCAGACGCTCGAATAGCGCCACGGGCCAGCGCTCCAGCGCCTCGGGCAGCAGCGTGTGGTTGGTGTAGGCCATGCACTGCGAGGTGATCGCCCAGGCTGCGTCCCACTGCAGGCGCTCGTTGTCGAGCAGCAGGCGCATCAGTTCGGCCACCGCGATGGTGGGATGCGTGTCGTTCATCTGGAAGACGTTGTGCTCGGCGAATTTCATCAGGTCGCTGTTGCCGGCCGCGCGCCACTGGCGCAGCGCATCCTGCAGGCTGGCCGAGGCCAGGAAATACTGCTGGCGCAGGCGCAGTTCCTTGCCGCTCTCGCTGCTGTCGTTCGGGTACAGCACCATCGAGATGTGTTCGGCGTGATTCTTCGCCTGCACCGCTTCGGAGTAGCTGCCGGCATTGAATTCATTCAGATCGAACACGTCCGTGGCGGCCGACTTCCACAGGCGCAGCGTGTTCACCACATGGTTGCGGTAACCCGAGACCGGCATGTCATACGGGATGGCCAGCACGTCGCGGGTATTTGCCCAGCGCGCGCGGGGAATGCCTTCCTTGTCGTGGAAATGTTCGGTATGGCCGCCGAACGACACCCGGCAGGTGAATTCGGAACGCTCGACTTCCCATGGATTGCCATCGCGCAGCCAGTGATCGGGCTCCTCGACCTGATAGCCGTTTTCGATGTTCTGGCGGAACATGCCGTACTCGTAATGGATGCCATAGCCCATCACGGGCAGATCCAGCGTGGCGCAGCTGTCCATGAAGCAGGCTGCCAGCCGTCCCAGGCCGCCATTGCCGAGGCCGGCATCGGTCTCCTCCTCGGCAACGTCCTCGAGCGTCTGGCCGAAGCTCTGCAGCGCCTCGCGCGCGGCCGTGTCCAGTCCCAGGTTGAGCACGTGGTTGGACAATGCCCGGCCGATCAGGAACTCCAGCGAGAGGTAATATGCACGGCGCTTGCCGGGCTGGTCGCGTACGGCATAGGTATTCATCCAGTCCGACATGAGCCGGTCGCGCAGCGTCCAGGCCAGCGCCTGATAGGTGTAGACCCTCGGGCAGCCATGGAAGCGCCCCAGGTGATAAAACTGGTAGCGCTGGAAATCCGCGGTCAGCGCTTCACCGCTATCGGGCAATCGTCTGAGGGCGACGTGGGGGGGGAGGCAGATTTCTCGTCTGGCATGATCTTTCCGCTCAGGTCACATGGAATACAGCGCAAGGTAATGGTCGGCGCTGTCCGACCAGTCGAACGACTGGCGCATGCCGGCCTGCTGCAGGCGCCGCCATTGCGCCGGCTGGCGGTACAGGTCGAGCGCACGCCGGACGGCTTGCAGGAATGCCGCCACATCGGGCGTGTCGAACACGAAACCGGTGGCGCTGCCGGCCGCCAGGCTGTCTGCGTCCGCATCGATCACGGTATCGGCCAGTCCGCCGGTTCTGAAAACGATGGGCGGTGTACCGTACCGCAGACTGTACATCTGGTTGAGGCCGCACGGTTCGAAACGGGACGGCATCATGAACAGGTCGGCGCCGGCTTCGACTTGGTGCGCCAAGGCCTCGTCATAGCCGATCACGACGAATACGCGCTCGGGATGCTGTCTGGCCAGACGCACAAGTTTCTGCTCGTAACCCGCCTGGCCGCTGCCGACCAGCACAAAACGCGCATCGGTCTCGGCCAGCAGCACGGGAATGGCCGTCAGTACCCAATCGATACCCTTCTGCTCGACCAGCCGCCCCACCAGCCCCAATAGCGGCGCCCGCATCGCCTCGTCGTCGGCGTGCGACAGGAAACGTTCGATCAGCGCCTGCTTGTTCCGCCGCTTGCCGGGCTGGATTCGGCGCACCGAGTAATGCGCGGGCAGATGCGGATCGGTGGACGGGTTCCATATCCGGGTATCGATTCCATTCAGGATGCCGTGCAGTTTGTAGCGCCGGGACAGCAGCAGACCGTCAAGTCCGTAACCGAATGCCGGCGTGCAGATTTCGTTGGCATAGGTGGGGCTCACCGTGGTGACAGCATCGGCATAGACGATGCCGGCTTTCAACATCGACATGCCGCCGTGGAATTCCACGCCTTCGGACGACCACCACGGGCCAGGCAGCTGCAAACGAACGAAATCGGTATGTGAAAAATAGCCGCCGTAGGCGAGATTGTGGATGGTGAACACGGTTTTCGGCCGTGCCGGCTGATCGGCCAGGAAGGCCGCCACCAGTCCGGTCTGCCAGTCGTGCGCGTGCACCACAGCGGGTTGCCAGCCGATATCGAGCGCATCCTGCGCCAGCAACGCGGCCACCCGCGCGAACACCGTGAAACGCTCGACATTGTCCGGCCAGTCCTGGCCATTGGCGTTGACATAGGGATTGCCCAACCGGTCAAACAGGGCGGGACTGTCGATCACCCAGAGCGGAAAGGCGAAGTCGGCATGGTGCGTTTCCAGAACGCGCACGCTGACGATGCCTTCGGCCCCACGCACGTCAAGCCAGCCGAGAATCCGTACCTGACCAAGCTGGCTCAACAACGCCCGGTAGCCCGGCAGGACCAGACGAATATCCGCCCCGCGCGCCTGCATGGCGTGCGGCAAACTGTAGACCACATCGCCCAGCCCGCCGGTTTTCACCAGCGGATAGGCCTCGCTGGCCACGAACAGGATTTTCATTGCTCCGCGTTTCATTTCTTTCTTAGGGACCAGGGTTCAGGATTCAGGGGTCAGGGTTGGTGCGGCCATGGCCGCGCATATATTAAAAGCGCGAAGCACAAATTCCCCTAGTCCCTGAATCCTGACCCCTCGCCTTCAACATGGCTTGAGGAAGATCGCTCCCAGCGGCGGCAGCACCACTTCAGCGGAATATTCGAAGCCCATCCAGGGCAGGTTCTGCGGATACAGCGGCTGGCCGTTGCCCAGATTGCCGCCGCCGTAATACATCGAATCGGTGTTCAGGATTTCGCACCACGCCGCGCCCGACGGCAGACCGATACGGTAACCCTTGCGCGGTACCGGCGTAAAGTTGAGCAACACGATCATCTGCGCGGAGGCCTCGCGTCCCTGGCGCACGAGGCTCAGTATCGACTGGTCGGCATCGTGGCAGTCGATCCAGCGGAATCCGCGTGGGTCGAAGTCGAATTCGTGCAGCGCCGCCTCATTGCGATAGAGGGAATTGAGATCGCGCAGCAAGGTTCGAATGCTGTCGTGCGCCGGAAAATCGAGTAGTACCCAGTCGAGTTGACCGGTCTCCTTCCATTCGTTCCATTGGGCGAATTCGCCGCCCATGAACAACAGCTTCTTGCCGGGATGCGCGTAGTGCCACGCATAGAACAGCCGCAGGTTGGCGAAGCGCTGCCAGATATCGCCGGGCATCTTGTCGAGCAGGCTTTTCTTCATGTGCACCACTTCATCGTGCGACAGCGGCAATACGAAATTCTCGGTCCACGCGTACATCTGGCTGAAAGTCAGCTGGTTGTGCTGGTACTTGCGATAGATCGGCTCCTTCTCGATGTAGTCGAGGCTGTCGTTCATCCAGCCCATGTTCCACTTCATCGAGAAGCCCAGCCCGCCGAGTTCGACCGGGCGCGACACGGCGGGCCAGGCCGTCGATTCCTCGGCGATGGTGAGCACGCCGGGAAAGCGGGCGTGAACCTCGGTATTCATTTCGCGCAGGAACTGGACTGCCTCGATGTCCTCGCGCCCGCCGTACCGGTTCGGCAGCCATTCGCCGGGCTGCCGCGAATAGTCCAGATACAGCATCGAGGCGACGGCATCGACGCGCAGGCCGTCGATGTGAAATTCGTCCAGCCAGTACAGTGCATTGGCCACCAGGAAATTGCGCACTTCGTTGCGGCTGAAATCGAACACCAGCGTGCCCCATTCCTGGTGCTCTCCGCGGCGCGGATCGGCATGTTCGTACAGCGGCTCGCCGGTGAAGCGCGCCAGTGCAAAATCATCCTTCGGGAAATGCGCCGGGACCCAGTCGAGCAGGACACCGATACCGGCCTGGTGGCAGGCGTCGACAAACATCCGGAAATCGTTCGCCGAGCCGTAACGCGCGGTGGGCGCGTAATAGCCGGATATCTGGTAACCCCACGAGGCATCGAGCGGATGTTCGGCCACCGGCATCAGTTCGATGTGGGTATAGCCGAGATCCAGTACATAGGGAATCAGCTCCGCCCCCAATTCGTTCCAGGTGTAGAAGCTTCCATCGGCGTGCCGCCGCCAGGAACCGGGGTGGAGCTCATAGATGCTGACGGGCCGGTGCTGCCAGTCAAAGCCGGTGCGCGCCTCGATCCAGCCGCTGTCACGCCAGACATGGGGCGTGTCGTCCGGGATGCAGCTGGTGGTCTCGGGGCGCATGAACATCTGCCGTGCGTAGGGGTCGGTCTTTCTCACCAGCTGGCCGTGGCGGCCGAGGATTTCGTATTTGTAGGCATGTCCGGCGGCCAGCCCGGGTATGAACAATTCCCAGATTCCGGACGTGCCCCGGCAGCGCATCGGATGGCGGCGCCCGTCCCACTCGTTGAAGTCGCCGACGACACTGACGCGCTGTACAGCGGGCGCCCACACGGCGAACAGGCAGCCGTCCACGCCATCGATGGTTTTCACGCGGGTGCCCAGCACCTTCCAGACTTCGAAATGGCGGCCCTCCCCAATCAGATGCAAGTCCATTTCGCCCAGCTGCGGCCCGAAGCTGTAGGGAGATCGCGTGGCGTGCCAGTTTCCCGCTGCCTTGTCCTGCCAGCGCAGAACCGGATGGGGATCGACCGCCACGCCGGCAGGCAGCCGCCGCTCGAAAAAATCGGTGCCCGCCACCCGTGTCATGGCGCCCTCCGCCATCTCGACCGCTTCGGCGGCGGGCATGAAGACGCGAACCAGCGTGCTGCCGTCGGGCTGATCATGCAGACCCAGCACTTCGAACGGGTCGTGATGGGTGCCCGCCTGTACCCGCATGATCGGTTCGCTGATCACTGGCAGATCGGTGCCGGCGGGGACGTTCCGCAGAACATTCAGGGGTGCCGTCTTCATGGTTGAGGGGTCGTCTTGCATCGATGGGCTTTCTGTAATTGTTGTAATAAACGGGGGGCCAGTGCGGGCGCCAGCGCATCCCATTCGAACCGCCAGGTCCAGTTGCCATGGCTCGTGCCCGGCGTATTCATGCGTGCCTCGCTGCCAAGATACAGCACATCCTGCAGCGGCAGCATCGCCAGGGCAGCGCGGCTTTCCAGGACGGTGGCAATCATCGCATCCGGCACCGTACCGGGGTCCGTGACGCCCAGCCGCTGCATGACCTCCGGTCGGACATGGTCGGGCAATGTGCGCCACCAGCCCAGCGTGGTGTCGTTGTCGTGCGTGCCGGTGTAGTACACCGTGTCGGGCTGCACGTTTTCAGGTTTGTGTGGATTGTCGGCATGACCGTCGAACGCAAACTGCAGCACAGCCATGCCAGGCAGCCCGAACTGGAGCCGCAGCGCCGTCACGTCAGGTGTGATGATACCGAGATCCTCGGCCACCAGCGGCAAGTCGTCCCGCATGTCGGCGCCAATCGCCCGCAGCAGCGCCACACCGGGCGTCGCACGCCACTCGCCATGAACGGCGGTCGGGTCGGCAGCCGGGATCATCCAGGTCGCCGCCAGCCCGCGGAAATGGTCGATACGAACCAGATCGAACCACTCGAAATGGGCCCGCAGTCGGGCGCGCCACCAGGCGAAACCATCAGCCTGCATGACGTCCCAATTGTAATGCGGGTTGCCCCAGCGCTGCCCGGTTGCGGAAAAGTAATCCGGCGGCACGCCGGCCACCATGGTGGGATGACCTGTGTCATCCAGCAGGAACAGCTCACGCCGGGCCCACACGTCGGCACTGTCGTGGGCGACGAAAAGCGGCATGTCGCCGAACAGATGAATCCCGCGCGCGACCGCAACCGTACGGAGGTGTCGCCAGTAGGCGGCCGCGTCGAACTGCTCCACCTTCATCGCTTTCAGGACATCGGCATGACTGGCATCGAAGGCGGCCATCGTTCGCGGTTCCCGGTCGCGCAGCGGGGGCGGCCAGTCGGTCCAGGAAGCGCCGCCCTGCTCGCGCTTGATGGCGATGAAACGGGCATAGTCGTCCAGCCAGTGGGACTGCCTGTCGCACCAGTCGGCATAGTCGCGCATGCCGGCACGCGATACTTTCCGGTCTCCCGGAGGAAACAGTCTCGGGTCAACCGCGAAGGCCGACGCGCACTGGTAAGGGGAGCGTCCGGATAACGGCAGGCCGAGCGGAAGCATCTGCCACATGCCGAATCCCGCCGCATCCATGAAATCCAGCCAGCGCTCGGCATCGGCCAGCGTGCCGGAGGGAAGCGAAGCCGGATGCAGCAGCAGGCCGGCACGACGCAGATCGAAGTTCATCCGGTATTCCTGCGCATGGTGCCCGCGTTTTCCGCCCAGCCGCCGCCACTCGACAGCGGCACATCGAGCAGGGCGGGCGGGGCCACGCCCAGCAGACGATACAGCTCGCGCAACTGGGTTCGATACAACTGCTCGAAGTCGCTGACACTACTTGCCGGGTTGTAATCGCCGAACCACCAGAACCAGTCCGATCCTTCGCAGACGGCAAGCTGACGGGTGGCCAGCGCCAATTGATCGGCACTCAGTTTTCCGGCCGCCACCACGCTGTCATAGGCCTGCTTGGCGGCCACCAGATAATCCCAGCCGCGGTTCTTGTCGCCCGAGCCGATCCAGGTCGAGAAGCTGCCATATACCCAGCTGCCGGCCGCCAGCTGCTTCATCGACATCGCGGGAAGGTGCACGGCCTGCTCGGCAAAGGTTCCGACCTTGAGCGTGGGACGGCTGGACAGCGCCGTATAGAGGGCAGACAGGAAATGATGGCCATTGTCGGGGTAATACTCCCAGGCGTTCTCACCGTCGAGAATGATCGAGACGACATGTTGATCCGCTTCATCGCCGAATGATGTGGCGATATTTTCCAGGTGCTGGATGAAGTCGCCCACTGCGTCGTCGGCGTGCCAGTCGCTGTACCTGAAACCGATCAGATCCGACAGGCCGTCGTCGCGAAAAAAGACCCGCGTCTTGTAGCCGTCGACCTGTACCGGGGAAAACAGCGCACGCTTGGTTTCCACCTGGTTGGGCGGGCACACCGATTTGGCGCAGCTGTTGCGCCACACGCCCTCGCCCGACGCGGTCCACGCGAACCCCATCTTGTCGAGCTGGGCCAGCGCATCCTCGCTGATCCCGCCTTCCGACAGCCAGACGCCGGCCGGTTTCATGCCGAAATGACGCTCGAATATCTCGACGCCATGCCGCAAATGCCACTCCGACCGCGCCATGCCACCGGGATAGCTGGGTGCATCGGGAACGGGCGCATCGGGCATCGCATCGCGCAGGTTGGAAAAATCATTCAGCAGCGGCACGATGGGGTGGCCATAGGGCGTCACCGACAGTTCGATCTGGCCGCGCCGGGCCAGCGCGCGATAGCGCGGAATCAGCCCGGCCATGCACTGCTGTATCAGGTACAGCAACTCATGGCGGTCGGCCGCCGAATAATGCTTTTCCTGCGCCATCAAGCGCTTCACCAGCGGCAACTGTCTGAGCGAGTGTCCCAGCCAGACGAGGTGATACCAGGTCAGCAAATCGAGGAAATACTGCTCGGACAGATAATTCATCAGTCCGGGAAGCCCGATGCGGCCGCCGCTCACGTCGTCGGTCACGCCGATCATGATCAGCAGGTGATGGAAAGCTGGATGCGGATGGATCATGCGCTGCGCATTGCAACGCTGGCAATCCCGAACAATGCGCAGGCGGCTGGCGGCATCCGAAGGGATACGCTCGACGCCCGACAACAGATTCAGCATATGGTCCTGGGTAGGCTTGCCCTGCTTGAGCAGCACATCGAGCTGCTGCGCATAGTCGTCCAGTTGTTCCAGCAGCACCGGCGCAAAGTTCACCACCGCGCGCATCTGCGGATGACGCTCCAGATGCGCGGCCATGTCGCTGTAATCCTTGATGCCATGCAGGTATACCCAGGGCAGGTGATAGGCGCCCTTGAGGCCTTCGCGGTAATACGGCTGGTGCATGTGCCAGCACAGCACCACATTGAGCGGTTCAGCCGTCGTAGTCATTCTGCAGCCTCGCGTAAAGATTCTGGCCGAGCATTGCCGGCGTCACCAGCACGATGCCCTCGGGCGTGACGTGGAAACGCCGGGCATCCTCAACCGGATCCTCTCCGATGACCGTACCGCTGGGAATGACCGTTCCCTTGTCGATGATGGTACGGGTGATGCGGCAATGGCTGCCGATCGAGACCTTGGGCAGAATCACGCTGTCCTTGATGAGGCTATAGTTTTCCACCGTGGTGGCGAAAAACAGCACCGAACGCTTGACCCGCGCGCCCGACAGGATGCAGCCGCCGGCGATCAGCGAATCGATCGCCTCGCCGCGCCGCCCTTCGTCGTCGAAAATGAATTTGGCGGGCGGGTATTGCGGCTGGTAGGTCCAGATCGGCCAGTCCCGGTTGTACAGATTGAGCTCGGGTTCGATCGAGCACAATTCCATGTTGGTCTGCCAGTAGGAATACAGCGTCCCGACATCGCGCCAGTAGGCGGGCCCGCCGCTCATGTCGCGGAAAGGATAGGCCATCGCACGGCCTTTCCTGAGGTTGTCCGGGATGATGTCCTTGCCAAAATCGTGACAGGATCGGGCATTCCCCGCATCCTCGATCAGCGCCTGGTACAGGAAATCCTTGGAAAATATATAGATGCCCATCGACACCAGCGCGGTACCGGGTTTTCCGGGAATGCAGTCGGGATTCTTCGGCTTTTCCGTAAAGTGGGTAATGCGCATCGACTCGTCGACGGACATCACGCCGAAAGCGCTTGCCTCGGCAGTGGGCACCTCGATGCTGCCAACCGTGTAATCCGCACCGGTTTGCACGTGATACAACAGCATTTCCGAGTAATCCATGGTGTAGACGTGATCGCCGCCCAGCACCAGCACGTATTCGGGGTGATGACGCTGCATGATGTCGATGTTCTGGAACAGCGCATCGGCCGTTCCCTGATACCACTCTTTCTTGTGCGTGCGCTGCTGGGCAGGCAGGATCTCGACGAATTCCCCGATCTCCGCGCGCATGAACCCCCAGGCGCGCTGCAGATGCCGGATCAGCGAGTGCGACTTGTATTGCGTCAGCACGCCGATGCGCAGAATCCCGGAATTGACGCAATTGGAGAGCGGGAAATCGACGATGCGGTACTTTCCGCCGATTGGAACGGCCGGCTTGGCGCGCCAGGTCGTCAGATCCCTCAAACGGGAACCCTCGCCGCCCGCGAGCACGAGCGCCAGCGTCTTGCGGGTGAGATCGGTCACCATTTTCGGTTCGGTGTAATAGCGGTAAAGGCGCTCCTGCTCGGTTTGTGCAGTCATCTGCGGCTCCTCGTCGGTATGGATTTTGATTGAAAGGCGGCGGCGCTCTGACCCTGTACCAGCGCACCCGCCACGCCCAGTCTGCTGCTGGTTACCAGAAAAATCGGGGTCTGTTCGACCACGTTGCGCATGCGCCCCTTGTCGATGGCCGCCTCCATGAAACGGGCCGACTGCATTCTGGACCGCAAATGCATGCTCACGCCACCGGCGATGTACAGACCGCCTTGCGGCCGGTACATCAACGCAACATTGCCCACCCATGCGCCGTACAGGTCGATGAAGAGATCCAGCGCCGCTTCCGCGGCGCTGTCGCCCGCCCCGGCCTCTGCCACGAGTCTGGCGCCGTCTGTCGGCGCGTCCGGAAGCGGCAGGCCGCGTTCGACGCGGCAAAACCGATACAGATCGTTCATGGCCGACCCCGACACCACGCGCTCCCAGGACACATGGCCGTACTCCCGGCGCAAACCTTCCAGCAGCCGTGTCTGAACGGCGCCGGCCGGCGCAAAGTCGATATGGCCGCCCTCGGCAGCAAACGTCCGGTAGTACCCCGTGCCGTCCGCCAGCATGAAAGCGAGCCCAAGCCCCGTTCCGGCGCCCGTGATGGCACGCACGCCGGCGGGCTCGGCGGGCTGAGGATTGAGTGCGACAAGATCGGCGGCGGTCAGCGTCGCCACCCCTGTGGCGGCCGCCTGGAAATCGTTGATGAAAAGCACCTCGTCGAGGCCCAGCGACGCCTGCAACGTATCGGCGTCGACGGTCCAGTCGAGATTCGTCACGCGCACCTGCCGTGCATGCAGCGGGCCGGGAAGCGCCAGGGCCAGCCTGTCCGGCGGGACGCCGAGTCCCGCATCGGCGATGAATTGACGCAGCAGCGCCTCGGCGGACACAAAATCGGCACTGGCATATATCCGCTCAAAACGTAATTGCAACGCGCCTTCCGCTTCGCCTGTCGCCCAGGCCAGCCAACTCTTGGTCCCGCCAATATCGCCTGCAATCAGTTCCATTCCCGAACTATAGGCCAGAGAGTGAATGACTCGTGTGACGGTAGTGTTTTATCGATGCATGGTCGAGGCAGCATGCCCGAACTGGTCGCATGGCGCCCCCGCGTTGCCGTTGCCTATTTATGTCCTACACTGGGTGCAATCCATTGTTTTCCTACTCCACGGCGGGCAGGCTGTAAAGGGACTCCGGCAATCAAACTACCTGAGGACAATCCAATGTTCATGAGCAATCCTTTTTCCGGGCTTTCAGCGTCCATATCGCCTGCCGTCATGCAGGGCTACATCATTTTAATGGTCCTGCTGGTAATCGGCGGGACCATACTTGACATGCTTCACAAGAAAAGCGCGCAGTACTTTTTCGAGAATTCGAGAAAAGCACAGAAAAACGCGAAGCGTACGGTTGGCGGCGGAGAAAAGGCATCGCTGGCGCTCAAGACGTTCGCGAACGAAGTATTGACCTCTGGCGAATTCCGCAATACACGACGCAGGCTTTCCCATCTGTTGACCATGTATGGCTTCATCCTGTTCGTCGTGACGACCGTCATCATGATTTTTGGCTATCCGACGCCCGCGACGCCTACGCCCGCCATTCTGCCGCAACTCTGGCATATCGGCGCGCTGATGCTGTGCGTGGGGGGATACTGGTTCTGGTTCTTTATCCGGGTCGATGTTTCTGCAGAAGGCTTGCCCTGGTTTCGTTTCGAACGGGCGGATCTGTTCATTGTCTCCCTGCTCGCCACGGCGACGTTCGGATTGATCTGGTCCTACACACAGTCACAAGGCATTCCCGGATGGTCCACGCTGTTCTTCCTCTTGTTCATTGCCGCCAGCACGACGCTTTTTGGCGGCGTCCTGTGGTCGAAGTTCGCCCATATGTTCTTCAAGCCCGCTGCGGCCTTCCAGAAACGCGTGACCCGAGCTGACGGTTCAAGAGAAGGTTTGCCTGACGAATACGACCTGACGAATCCTGACGTCCAGGCAAAATTCCCGGACATCCCGGAATATATGGGCAAGACCCCGCCCTACATGGGTCAGGGTATCCGGCGCGAGTCCGCCAACCACTACTGATACCCGCCAGTTTCTGGCGCACACAAGGGGAACACTCATGCCAACTTTTGTATATATGACGCGTTGCGATGGTTGCGGACAGTGCGTCGATATCTGTCCATCGGACATCATGCACATCGATAAGACCTATCGGCGCGCCTACAACATCGAACCCAGCATGTGCTGGGAATGCTACTCCTGCGTGAAAGCCTGCCCTCATCACGCCATCGACGTGCGGGGCTATGCCGACTTCGCGCCCCTGGGCCATTCGGTACGCGTGCATCGTGATGAGGAAAAAGGCACGATTGCCTGGCGCATCAAGTTCCGCAACGGCAAGAAGGACATGGAACTCCTGGCGCCGATCACCACCAAGCCATGGGGAACATGCATTCCGAAACTGGCCGAGGTCGCGGCGCCCAGCAAGGACATGCGTGACAGCCAGCTATTGTTCAACGAGCCCAGATATATCCGTCTGGATGACGGCGGTCTGCATACGCTGAAATCGAATGGCTTGAAATTCAAGGCGGGGGTGTACTACTAATGGGCCACAAGACAATCATCGAAGACGATATCGATATCCTGGTCGTCGGCGCCGGCCTTGGCGGGACGGGTGCGGCATTCGAAGCCCGATATTGGGGCCAGGACAAGAAAATCGTCATTGCCGAAAAGGCCAACATCGATCGTTCCGGCGCGGTCGCCCAGGGCCTGTATGCGATCAACTGCTACATGGGCACCCGCTTCGGCGAAAACAATCCGGAGGATCACGTCCGCTATGCCCGCATGGACCTGATGGGCATGGTGCGTGAAGACCTGCTGTTCGACATGGCACGTCATGTCGACTCCGCGGTCCACCAGTTTGAAGAGTGGGGCCTGCCGCTGATGAAGGATCCCAAGAAGGGGACTTATATGCGCGAAGGGCGATGGCAGATCATGATTCATGGCGAATCATACAAACCCATCGTTGCCGAGGCCGCGAAAAAATCGGCCGACAAGGTATTCAACCGTATCTGCGTCACCCATCTGCTGATGGACGATGACAAGGCAAACCGCGTCGCGGGCGCGGTGGGCTTCAATGTGCGCACCGGCAACTACCACGTGTTCAAATCCAAGACCGTCATCTGCGGCGCCGGGGGCGCCTCCAACATCTTCAAGCCGCGTTCAGTCGGCGAGGGCGCGGGGCGTGTCTGGTACGCACCGTGGTCTTCCGGATCCGCGTATGGACTCATGATCGAAGCAGGCGCGAAGATGACTCAAATGGAGAACCGTATCGTCCTCGCACGATTCAAGGATGGCTACGGCCCTGTCGGCGCCTACTTCCTGCACCTCAAGACCTACACGCAAAATGGTCTGGGCGAAGAATACGAATCCAAGTGGTTCCCGGCGCTGACGGAAATGGTCGGCAAGGAATATCTGGACACGGAAGGTCAGCACCTGTCTCACAAACCCATCCCGACCTGCTTACGCAACCATGCCTTCATCTCTGAAGTGAATGCCGGCCGTGGCCCCATCCACATGGTGACCATGGAAGCATTCCAGGATCCTCATCTTGAAGAAATCGGCTGGCACAACTTCCTCGGCATGACCGTTGGCCAGGCCGTGCTCTGGGCTGCCACGGACGTCGATCCCAAATACGAGAATCCTGAATTGACGACTTCCGAGCCCTACGTCATGGGTTCGCATGCAACGGGTTGCGGGGCATGGTGCTCGGGGCCTGAAGACGTGTCTCCTCCGGAATACTACTGGGGCTACAACCGCATGACGACGGTTGAAGGCCTGTTTGGCGCGGGCGATGCGGTAGGAGGCACCCCGCACGCCTTCTCGTCGGGCTCTTTCACCGAAGGCCGCCTGGCTGCCAAAGCCGCCTGTCAATACATCAATGACGGCAAGGCTGCGGGCATCCGGGTTTCCGACGAGCAGATTTCCCGTCTCAAGGAGAAGATCTTCAAGCCGCTGGAAACTTACAGGGTTTACAGCAATGAAGTCGTAGCGGGCTCGGTCAATCCAAATTTCATCAATCCCAGGCAGGGTCTGGATCGCTTGCAGAAACTGATGGACGAGTATTGCGGGGGGTTTGGCGTCAACTACATGACCAACGAGAAACTTCTCAATATTGGCCTCAGGAAGCTCAAGACACTTGAGGAGGACATGGAGAGCATTGCGGCATCGGACATACACGAACTGTTGCGTGCCTGGGAATTGCATCACCGCATTCGCACGTCCGAAAGCGTGTTCCAGCACACCTTATTCCGCAAGGAAACACGTTGGCCCGGCTATTACTACCGCGGTGATGCGATGAAGCTGGACGATACCAACTGGCATGTGCTGACGGTTTCCCATCGGGATCGAAAAACGGGTGAATACACCATGGAGAAGGCCCCTCTTTATCATCTGGTTGGCGATGAGCAAGGGGAATAGCGCGGCCAGCCCATGAACCGTTTTCAATCATCCTTGAAAAAGACCGGCATGTTGTGTGTTGGTCTTTTTTCTGCCCGTATACGGAATACGGGCCTGCTTCGGCAGAGGGCCCTGTCAGGCAAAAAAGTGTCTTGAACGAAAAACAAAGCCATGAATATCATTGAAAAAACGGACGAAGAAATTCTGGCGCTGGCGCATCCCATGTGGGCCGATCTTGTCAAGTATTCGAATGAGCAGAACTATGGCGCCTTCACCCGGAATTTCGCGGCGGCCATGCTGTTGGGGGCAAATGAAATCGAGATGGGGAAACAGTTTGCAAGAAGCGAACTGACCAAGAACCTGTCGGAAAAGTATGAGTACCTCGGCATGATACGCCGTGGCGAATACGTCACGGTTCTATATAAACAGCGGCATGCCAGGAAAGAGGGCGAATGGCTGGGCCGACTGGTGCTGGGCTATGAAAAAGGCCAGGTGAAAATCTTTGGCGCCACACTGTTTTGAGAACCTTCCCCATCACAGGTTTTCCCGTTTATGCCGGATACGATACAAAACGAAAAATTCGTTGAATTGAATTACAAGGTCATCGATCAAAAAACCGGTGACGTACTTGTTACCGTTGATTATCCGCTGGGCTATGTTCATGGCGTGAATGATGTCATCTCCGAACAGGTCAGTAAACAGCTGGATGGCAAGAAAGTCGGCGATATCATCGAAGTGCCGGTTGACACCCGGCTGCTATATGGCGAGCGGGACGAATCACTCGTGTTTACCGATCACATCGACAATGTTCCCGAAGAATATCGTGAGATCGGCCTGACCCTCACCATGGAAAACGAAAAAGGTGAAGCCAGGAATTTTATCGTTACCCGTTTCGATGACAGGACGCTGACGGTCGACGGCAACAATCCCCTGTGTGGCAGAACAGTCATATTCAGGCTGGAAGTCTTGACGATTCGTGAAGCGACCGATGAAGAAATCGATCTGGGAGGCGCCGTTGACGCCAACCCGGACATGAATGAAATTCTCGGCCGGGCATAAATGAAGCTTTCGACTACTTATCTGTTTTACCCGGACAACAAAGTGCTGGAACGTGCGATATCCCGTTCCACAGACATGCTTGACGAAGCCTTGGCCAAGGCGGCCCTTCCGGATACCCGAATGACCGTCGTGGACAACTTTCTCTACACACGGGGGAATTATGAACTGCATCGTTTCAGCGCCAATGTTCTGGGTCATGCGCGCCAGGCACTTGAGGCATTACTGACAGGGGATTATCGCGATCGGGAACCCCGGGCCTGGGCCGAGACCCAGAACACCCTTGGAAATATTCTTGCGGCACAGGGGCAGCAGCAGGGCAATGTTGAATTGTTTGAACAGGCCATCCGGTGTTTTAACCATGCGCTGGAAGTGTTTGACCAGGAAGCGTCGGCACTCGACTGGGCAACCACTCAATACAACCTGGGCACCGCGCAGCAAGCATTGGGCCGGCAGCTGGACGACACGAAATCATTGAAAGCCTCCGTCCATGCCTACACCCATGCGTTGCAGGTATGGTCGCAAAAAGAGACGCCCGAAGCATGGGCATCGACCATGCATCAACTTGGCGCCACGTTCCATGCCTATGGCCGGCTTCTTAAAGGCAGCCGCACTTTCCAGAAATCCGTCGTTGCCTATAAAAATGCGCTGACTGGACTCGATGCGGATCATTTCGCATTCGAGCTGGCTGCCGCACACAACAATTGCGGTGCGGCACTGCACAATCTGGGTGAGACGGAAGAAAGTCCGGATCACCTGGAAGAGGCAATCAGGTCATATGACACCGCACTGACCGTATGCATGGAACAACAACTTCCCATTCATCTGGCGGTCCTGTGCAGGATCAATCTCTCTACCGCTCGAAGCGTGCTGGCCGCGCTAAAAAACGATACGGCGCTTTCTGACGAAGTGGTCGATGAGTTCGAGTTGATCATCGAATGTTTCCCGCATGCGCTTCAACCACTCTGTTTAAAGTATTGCGAAGCGCAAATCAACCAGTCGGGACGTGCCGGCACGCGCGATGGATGCCGTTAGAAAACCCGACTTTTGCCGTGCCTGCCGGTCGCGATGGAGAGACTGGCCTATAGTTCAGGTTCCTTCCGTTCAAATCATCAAGGAGTGATCACCATGAGCGATGCCCCCAAAAAAACCAGGCCCAAGGTTCCCGAGGGCAAGAGCCGTTATCTGACCACCCGTCAAAAGCCGGCCAACGAGAAAGGCTATGTGGGTTATGAAACGATCTGGGAGCCTTTTCAGAAAGAGGTTCCATACAGTACCCCCAAGAAGCCCTAGGGGAAACACTCATATGGACGCCATACGGTCCCTCCACAGCAGCGTCGCCAACTGCCCTCGCACCGCAGCCACCGGCAACGCCTCGCCGTCTTCCCAGCGCCGCAAGGCCTCGCGCTTGCCCGCCCCCGTCACCACAAACCACACCGCCTGACTGTCGGACAGCCGCCCGGCCGACAGGCTCACGCGATCGGGCGGCGGTTTGGGCGCATCGTGCACGGCGAGCGCGCCCGCACCTGTCCAGACACGCCCGGGAAACAGGCTGGCGGTATGACCGTCCTCGCCCATGCCGAGCAGGACGAGGTCGAAGGTGGGGACGTCCGCGAGCCGGGCGGCATATTCGGCGGCGGCGGCTTCCGCACCCGATTCGGCGGGGATGGAACGGCGCTGTGCGGGGGGAATGGCGCTTTCGGCGAGCCACGCGGTTTCGGCCATGACGCTGTTGCGTTCGGGATCGTCGACGGGCAGGCAGCGCTCGTCACCGTACCAGACGTGCCAGCGGCGGTCGCCCGCGCCGCGCTGCGCGAGTGTCTCATAGAGCGCGCGCGGGGTGGTGCCGCCGGCCAGCACGAGGTGGAAACGTCCATGCGCGGCGATGGCGGTGGCAGCCTGGCGCAGCAGCGCATCGGCCAGCGCGTCGACCAGCATCGCCGGGGTGTCGAATACGCGGGAGGCCGGGAAGGTCATGATTTCATTTCACGCATGATGGTGCATGCAGGAGATGCCTCTCCCCTACTCCTTCCGCTTGTCATCGCTCACAGCTCGTCGCGCCAGCTCTGGTCGTCGCTGTCGAACAGCCGGTTTGCCTCGACCGGGCCCCAGGAACCGGCGGCATAGGTCGGGATGAACTCGCGCTCGACCGTCCAGTTTTTCAGAATCGGATCGACCACCCGCCAGGCCCATTCGACTTCGTCGAAACGGATGAACAGCGAACGGTCGCCCTCGATCACGTCGAGCAGCAGGGTCTCGTAGGCGTCGAGCGTCTGCTCGTCGGTCTTGAGAAAGCTCGCATTCATCTGCATCACCCGCGTGTCCATGTCGAGGCCCGGCTGCTTGACATGGATCTCCATGCGCATCGACTCCTCGGGCTGGATCGACAGCAATACCCAGTTCGGGGCGATCGATTGGAGCGGTGTTTCACGGAACAACTGCTGCGGAGGATGGCGAAAGCGGATGGCGATCATCGAGGTCTGCTTCGCCAGTCTTTTCCCGGTTCGCAGATAGAACGGCACGCCGCGCCAGCGCCAGTTGTCGATGTAGAACTTGGCCGCGACGAAGGTCTCGGTAATCGAGTTCGACTCGACGTCGTTTTCCTGCTGATAACCCATGACCGCCTGTCCGTCGATGCTACCGCGGCCATATTGCGCCCGGACGGCGTGGGCATGGACCGCACGCTTGGCGATCGGCCGGATCGAACGCAGCACCTTGACCTTTTCGTCACGCAGCGCGTCGGCCTCGAGCGCCGGCGGCGGCTCCATCGCCACCACGGTGAGCAGTTGCATCAGGTGGTTCTGCAGCATGTCGCGCAGCGCGCCCGCATGATCGTAATAACCGGCGCGTTGTTCGATGCCGATCGATTCGGCCACCGTGATCTGGACGTGGTCGATGAAGTTGCGGTTCCACAAGGGTTCGATCAGCGTGTTGGCGAACCGGAAAACCAGCAGGTTCTGCACCGTTTCCTTGCCGAGAAAATGGTCGATGCGGTAGACCTGTTCCTCGTCAAAATACTGATGCAGCAGGCGGTTCAGCATTTGCGCCGATTCGAGATCCTCGCCGAAGGGTTTCTCGATCACCACCCGGTTCATGCCGCGCGGCTTGTTGAGCCCGACGGCTTCGAGATTCTGGATGACCGCACCGAACTCGGCCGGTTTGATCGCCAGGTAGAACACGGTACTCGAACAAGCCGCCTCCGGCGGCAGTCGATCCGCCAGCGCACGGAAGGATCCGGGATCGTTGAGATCGCCCTTGTGATAGGCAAAGCGGGCGACGAAGCGCTCGAACACCGGGGTATCGAGCGAACCCTTGATCTTGTCCCGGAGGACTTCGCGCATGTGTCCGCGCCAGGTTTCGATGGTCCAGTCGCGCCGCGAAAAGGCAATGATGGTCAGCGATTCTGCCAGCCGGGCCGCCGCTTCGAGGTGATACAGCGCGGGCAGCAGTTTGTTCGACGCCAGGTTGCCGGTCGCTCCGAAGATGACGAATGAACACGGCAGATTTTCCGGGCTCATGTCCTTGGCCAGGTTCATCTCAATCCTCCTTCACCGCATGGCCGCCAAATCCCTGACGCATTTTTGCCAGCATTTTCGCGGCGTAATCGTTCCTGCCCTGGCTGGCGAAACGCATCATCAGCGCCAGCGACATCACCGGCGTGGGGATGCCCTGCTCCACCGACTCGAGTACCGTCCAGCGTCCCTCGCCCGAATCGGCCACGAAAGGCTCGATGGATTCCAGCGCCTGATCCTTCGCCAGGAAATCGGCCGACAAGTCCAGCAGCCATGAGCGCACCACGCTTCCATGCCGCCACAGCTCGGCAATTTTGCCGATATCGAGATCGAAGCCGGGCTTGTCCTTCATCAGCGCAAACCCTTCGGCGAGCGCCTGCATCATGCCGTACTCGATTCCGTTGTGGACCATTTTCACGTAATGGCCGGAACCGATTGGGCCGGTATGCAGCCAGCCATCCGTCGGAGTGGGCGCGAATGCCTCCATATAGGGCTTGAGTCGCGCCGCGGTCGCTTCGCTGCCACCGAACATGATGCAATAACCGTTCTCCAGCCCCCACACCCCGCCGGATACGCCCGCGTCGGAAAATTCGATCGCGTGCTTCGTCAGCCTCCCGGCATAGCGCAGATCGTCCTTGTAATAGGCATTGGCGCCGTTGACCACGAGATCGCCCGGCGCAAGCAGCGGTACGAGGGTATCCAGTGCCGTTTCGGTGGCCTCGCCCGCCGGCAGCATCAGCCAGACGATGCGCGGCGTCTGCAAGGCGCCCGTCAGGTCCTGCAGCGAGGCGCAGGCGAGATGCCCGGTTTCTGCCGCGATCGCCGTGCTCACCTCATGGCTGCGATTGTTGACTGCGATCCTGATTCCCTTGCGCGCCAAGCGCCGCGCCATGTTGCCCCCCATACGGCCGAGTCCGACGATTCCAAATTCCATATCTGGCTCCTTGTGTGTAACGAGAATGTCTGCCTGACGCGCATCCCTCGCATCCTGCAGGACATGAATGCCCGCGCCAATTCATCATAGGACGTCCGCGCGGCGGACAAGTTGCCGGAATTCACCCCTTCTCGGGGCGCGGGATGACCCCGATCAGCCCAGCAGCCCCGGAAACAGCTGGCCGAGCCCACCCGCGATCATCTCGATCGAGATCGCCGCGATGATCAGGCCCATCAGGCGCGTGACGACATGAATGCCGGTTTTTCCCAGCCGCTTCGAAATGACGGGCGCGGCACGAAATGCCAGCCACACCGACAGGGCAACCAGCGCCACGGGAATCAGCAGCGCCAGTTGATACAGCACATTACCCTTGGCCGCAGAAGACGCCACAATCACATGCGTGATCGCGCCCGGCCCCGCCAGCAACGGGATCCCCAGCGGCACCACCCCGACCGCATCCCGCTCCTCCGCTTCAACGGCCTCATCCCGTGTTTGCCGCTGCGGGCTGACATGGGCCTGCACCATCGACAGGGCCAGCAGCAACAGCAACAAACCGCCTGCCACCGAAAAAGCCGCCAGACGAATACCAAAAAACATGAGCAGCGGCTCACCCAGAAAGGCAAACAAGGTCAGCACTCCCAGCACGGTCAATGCGGCAATTCGCGCTGCGGTGTGACTCTGTGCAAGCGTGTATCCCTGTGTAGCCAGGAGAAACATCGGGATCACGCCGACCGGATCGACGATGGCGAACAGCGCGAGCGCCGCCTTGGCGAGTTCGAGAATATCCATGGGAATCACGGCCGCAGGATACGGAAGCCCCTATATGCGGCGAAACACCAGATCCCACACTCCGTGTCCGAGACGGATGCCGCGCTGCTCGAACTTGGTGAGCGGGCGGGTATCGGGGCGCGGCGCGTAATCCGCCACCGTGTTTCGCAGCAGCGGCTCGGCGCTCAGCACCGCCAGCATCTGCCCGGCATAGTCCTGCCAGTCGGTCGCCAGATGGATGTAGCCGCCGGGTTGCAGGCGGCTGGCGAGCAGTTGCACCAACGGCGGCTGGATCAGGCGACGTTTGTGATGGCGTTTCTTGTGCCAGGGGTCGGGAAAGAAGATGTGGAGGCCGGCCAGGCTGGCCGGCGCCAGCATATGGGTCAGCACGTCCACGGCGTCATGCTGGATGACGCGCACATTGACAAGGCCACGCTCGCCGATCTGCTTCAGCAGCGCACCGACGCCCGGCGTGTGGACCTCCACACCGAGATAATCGTGATCGGGATGGGCGGCGGCAGTCTCGGCCAGCCCCTCGCCCATGCCGAAACCGATTTCCAGGATGCGGGGAGCCCGGCGGTTGAACACAGCCTCGAAATCGAGCACGCCAGGCTGGTAGGGCAGCCTGTACAGCGGCCCAATGTCGGCGAGCGCACGCGCCTGGCCGGAACCGACACGCCCGGCGCGCAACACATAGGAACGGATACGCGGGTGCATGCCGGGATGGGCCGTCATGCTTATTTGCCGTCCGCGCCTTGATTTCCGGTAATGAGGCCGCCGACCGGCGAGCTTGGGCTGGCCTTGTAGATTTTCTTCGGCATGCGACCGGCAAGAAACGCCTCACGTCCGGCCTCCACCGCCTTCTTCATGGCCGATGCCATCAGCACCGGATCGGTCGCGCCGGCAATCGCGGTATTCATCAGCACCGCGTCGCAGCCCAGTTCCATCGCGATCACGGCGTCGCTGGCGGTACCGACACCCGCGTCGACGATCACCGGGACCGACAGACGGTCGATGATGATCTGCAGGTTCCACGGATTGAGAATCCCCATACCGGAACCAATCAGGCTCGCCAGCGGCATCACCGCGACGCAGCCGATGTCTTCCAGCTGTTTCGCGGCGATGGGGTCGTCCGAGGTGTAGACCATCACCTGAAAGCCGTCCTTCACCAGGGTCGCGGCGGCCTTGATCGTTTCGGCCACGTTGGGATACAGCGATTCGGCGTCGCCCAGCACTTCGAGCTTGACGAGACTATGGCCGTCCAGCAGCTCACGCGCGAGGCGCAGGGTTCGGACCGCATCGTCCGCCGTGTAACAGCCGGCGGTATTGGGCAGATAGGTGTATCTCGACGGCGGCAATGCATCGAGCAGGCTGGGCTGGCTGGCGTCCTGGCCGATGTTGGTGCGGCGGATGGCGACGGTGACGATTTCCGCCCCCGAAGCCTCGACCGCGAGACGGGTTTGTTCGAAATCCCGGTACTTGCCGGTGCCGACCAGCAGTCGGGAAGCATAGGATTTTCCGGCAATGACGAGCGTGTTCATGGATTCGGGCGTTTAAAAGACAGAGACCGGATCAGCCGCCGCCGACCGCGACGACGATTTCCAGGCGGTCGCCGCTGGCCAGCCGGGCGTCGGCGTGCTGGCTGCGCGAGACGATTTCACCGTTCTTCTCGATGGCGATGCGCTTGTCCATCAGGTCGAGCGACGCGATCAGCTGGGCGACGGTGAGCGGAGCGGGAAACGTACGGGGTTCGCCGTTGATGACCAGTTCAATCACGACTTCTATCCGGCAGGTTATTGAGTGGAGTTGCCCATTCTACCCCCAAGGCCCCAAAGCGCATAAGCGCGGCGCGGTTGCAGTGGCGCCCGGCGCGCAGGAAATGGGCGTCGCCGCCGCGCGCCGGCACCGCCTGATCGGTCACCAAAGACTGAGCAGCATGTGGCCGGCGAGCACCAGCAGCAAGCCCGAAAAAATCCGTTGCAGCACCTTGTCCGGCACGCGATGGGCGATGTGCGCACCCAGCGGCGCAGCGAGCACGCTTGCGACAGTGAGCGCGACGAGCGCCGGCACATAGACGAATCCGATGCTCCAGCGCGGCAGCGCCAGGCCCCAGCCGTTCATGATGTAGCCCACCGTGCCGCCCAGTGCAATCGGAAATCCCACCGCTGCGGCGGTGCCGATTGCGTGGATCATGGGGATGCGCCATCGCAGCATGAACGGCACGGTCATCACGGCGCCACCCATCGCAAGCAGCGAGCACAGGCCGCTGATCGCAAAGCTCGCGGCGAAGATTCCGGCCGATTCCGGTGGTTCGCGTGGCCTCGTCGGCCGCCTCCCGAGCACCATGGTGAGCGCGAGGTAGAGCACGAATATCGCGAAATACAAGGCCAGTATGCGGGTCGGAATGAATCTGGCGAGCGTGGCGCCGGCCAGACCTCCGATCAGGATGCCAGGGGTCATCATGCGGGCAATGTCCCAGCGCACGGACTGGCGCAGGGCATGCGCGCGCGTGCTCGCCAGCGATGTGAACATGATCGACGCCATCGCGGTGCCTATGGCGACGTGCAACACGTGCTCGCGTGGAAAGCCTTGGGCTTCGAACGCGAAGGTGAGCGAAGGAATGATGAGCAAGCCGCCGCCGACTCCCAGCATGCCGGCAAACATGCCGACCAGGCCGCCAATCGCGAGGTAGCCAAGCCACCACAGTGCCGGTTGTGCCGCCAATATGCCCAGTGTGCTCATGTCTATCGTCCATCCGCGCGGCGGGTGCCTGCGGCAGCTGAATCGTTCCGTTGATCTGTTGCGAATCCTAAGCTCGATCGATCCGGACCAGGTGTCAGGCATGCGACAGGTGGATAATGACGGGATGCCCACCACGAACACAGCGTATCGCCCGCACGGCCATCTGGATGTGCTGGACGGCTTGCCTCCGGACTGCCGAAACGCGGTCATGGCGCGCTGCCAGCGGCGTGCCGTGGCCAAGGGAAAGGCCGTGTGGAAGCAGGGTGAATCAGCGGACTACCTGATCATCGTGGTTTCCGGCAAGGTGATCTCGTGGCATGAGACGCCGAACGGCAAGGCGGGAACGATCGGTTTCTGGGGTCCGGGAGACATCGTCGGCCTCGGCGACATGGGGCTTTCGAACGTTCGCCAGCACACCCTGCGATCGCTCGAACCGTGCAGCCTGCTGACGCTCTCATTCAGGGATTTCGAGGATGTCGTGCGGCGCTTCCCTGACTTTTCATTGCGCGTGATCAAAGCCTTTTCCGTCAGACTGCGCTGGGTTGCGCAGCTTGCCGTGGCGCTTGCGGCCACTTCGGCCATCGAACGCGTCTGCGCGATACTGCTTGCCCTGACCCAGCGATTCGGTATTCCGCACGAGCAGGGCGTGCTCATCGATCTCAAGCTCACGAACGAGCAACTCGCTGCGATTTGCGGCATTTCGCGCCAGTTCGCCAATTCCACCTTGCAATCCTTGCGCGAACAGCGGCTGCTGGCCGGCGCACCGGGGCTGATCCTGACGGATCTCGCCGCGCTCGAGCGCATTGCATACAACCGGCAGGTGTCAGCCAGGTGACAGTGGCGCCGAATATAGTCGCGTAACATCACCCGCATTCAACGATGATTTTTCTGGAGCGAGATGATGATGACGAAGCCGTACGCCCTGGGCGGATTTATCCGTGACCTCGAAGACATCGTGACAGCGGAGCACGACCAGGCAAGAATCGTGGCGGGCGTGGAGCCGCTGGTGCAACGCCTTGTCGGAAGCGACGATTTGAGCTGGCTGAAACCCGAGTACCGGCAGCTTCCCCAAGGCAAGACCGGCGTCGCTTCCGGCTACGGCCAGTATTGCCTTTATCGCCGCGGCACCGCGCTGTCGGTCATCGTTTTTTGCTGGGGGCCGCGACAGGGAACGCCGATTCACGATCATCTGAGCTGGGGCGTGCTCGGTTTCATCGACGGAATGGAAAAAGAGACACGCTATAAGCGCGTCGACGACGGCACGAACGCGGAATATGCGCAGCTCGAGGAAGTCGGCGTTCATTACACGGAGAAAGGGCGCACATCGCACCTCGTCACACCCAGTCGAGACGTTCACAAAGTCGAAAATCCGGGCGACACCCCCTCTGTCTCCATCCACGTCTACGGGTGCGACATGGGACGCCAGCAGCGGCGCCGATACGATCTTCAATCGGGGAAAATCCAGTGGTACACGACCCCCCATGATTCCGACGAGATCGTGGTGCCGTAGGCCGCTGACGCCGGGCGGCGTTCCAGTACGGATCGAGCCGCTCGCGACACGCTCGACGGTGCCGGCACGGCAGGAAATCAGTATTTTCCAATTCACACATGAGCCTGAGCGAGCGGGGCAATCGGAGTTGACTCAGGCGGCGCGTTGTCGAGATTTGTTGATGAGTTGAAAGAGTTGTGCTTTGGCCTGGTTGAGGCGTCTGGCGGCCTCATTATCGCTGCATCTCCTGGCGATTTCATCCAGCCTGTCGAACGAGACGCCCGGCTTGAGGAAGCTTTCTGCATTCGACAGCGATTTGAGCTTC
>Ga0209959_100216_pt1 | contig 75354 bp, 78 predicted proteins | sample ThiBiot_300_biof_2_FD_183943 | JGI IMG/M metagenome (GOLD analysis project Ga0209959, IMG submission 183943) | Wastewater bioreactor microbial communities from Cape Town, South Africa - Thiocy_expt_300_biof (SPAdes) | ecosystem: Engineered > Bioremediation > Thiocyanate > Unclassified | place...
GCCAAATCCCGATCGGTCAGGGTGAAGGAGACGGGCCCGGCGCCTGCCATGAAGGCGCGGACTTGTTCCAGGGTTTGCAGGGCATGGGTTTGAAGCGTCACGATCATGTCTCCATGATCCCGATTCACCCACCTTCAGGCTCAACTCACTTTGGATTTACGCCACCACCTTCAGGCTCATGTGTCATTGGACAAGGCTAGGGCTTCCCTTCGTCTGGCGTTCCTTGCTAGAATCCGGGACGCTTCAGGGATGGTACTGACGCAGCGCCGATGTAGCTCAGTTGGTAGAGCAACTCACTCGTAACGAGTAGGTCACCAGTTCGATTCCGGTCATCGGCACCATTGCAGGAAAACGCCGCTCATTGAGCGGCGTTTTTCATGGCCGCGTCTCCGCTATGCCGCTTCCTTCGACAGGATATCGTCGATCCGGCACGGCTTGTGAATGGCGAAACCCTGGACATAATCAACCCCGATTCCCCGCAATGCCTCCAGGGTGGATTCAGACTCCACGTATTCAGCCACGGTGAGCAGGCCCAGCGAGTGGCCGATGTCGTTCATCGACTTGACCATGGCAAAATCGCCGGCATTCAGCAACATGTCCTTGACAAAGCTGCCGTCGATCTTGAGGGTGTCGGTACGCAGGTTTTTCAGGTGGGCGTAGGAGGTGAATCCGCTGCCGAAGTCGTCGAGTGAGAACTTGCAGCCGTAGCGGCGGATTTCCCGAATGAAATCCTGCGCGGCGCCGTAGCTTTCAATGGCAGCACTTTCCGTGATTTCGAAGATGATCTTCTCGGTCGGGAAGTCGCTTACCGGCAGTGTTTCCCGTAGATAGTCCATCACCTCCGGATTGCTGAGCGAGGTGGCGGACAGATTGATGGCGAATCCCCCGACGGATGCAAAATCCGACCGGTTGGCGGCGATCCATTCGAACACATTCCGGATCACCCAGATATCCACCTCGTGCGCACGCTGCAGCCGCTCGACAGCCGGGATGAAATGCCCCGGCAGGATTTCCACCCCGCCTTCGCCTTCGATCCCCAGCAGCACTTCATAATAGGGCAACCGGGTGGTGCCGCCTGCAATCGGCATCACCTGCTGGCAGCGTAGATGCAATCCGCTGCCTTTCAGGAACGAATCAATCCGGCCTGCCCAGTTCATCAAGGACTCCTGGGATTGCAGTTGCGGACTGGCCTGGTCGTAGATCTGCGTCCGGTTGCGGCCTTGCGACTTTGCCGCGATGCAGGCCGAGTCGGCGCGCCGGATGGCTTCGGCCGCGCCGAACCGGTCCGGCGCAAATTCGGCAATCCCCACATTGAAACCGATGCTGTAACTGTGCGGCCCAAACTGGAACGAGTAATCCTTCACCCGCTCGAGCAGACTGTCGAGGATGCTGTAACCTTCTATCCGGTCGCAGTTGGGCAGCACGAGCATGAAAGTATCGTCGCGAAACGAGGCGGGCACCGTATCGGGATCGATATGCGTTCCAATCTCGCCGGCCAGGCTGCGCGTCAGTTTTTCCGCCGCATCCTCGCCGCAGGCGTTGACGATCATGCGGAACTGGTCGAATTCGATCATGCAGACGACATGCGTCCGGTCCGCCTGGTCCGGCAGCGTCATCTTGCCCAGGTATTGCAGAAAGCCCTTGCGGTTGAACCATCCGGTCACGGGATCGTGCATGGCCTGGCGCACCACGCTCCGATACGTGTCGTCAAAAAGGGACTGCTCCGAACGCTCGATCAATGGCATGTCCAGATCCTTGCCCGGATTGGCGTTGCCACGCTGCATCTGCCGGAAAAGCTCATTCAGGGTGAAGTCGCTCTTACTGGTAGCGGAGCGATTGGCAAAGGTGCAGTTCGCGGGCGGCTGACTGATCCAGACGAGCTGCATCGGTATCCGGCTGCCATCCGTATTGAATTCCCACCAGTCGCCCACACGCAGACGATCCACCAGCTGGCGATGCGCGGGCGTGCCGCCCCGATCGTCGGGCGGAGCCAGCCTGCCGGGCGGCACCCGCACCATGGAAAACCCCGGAATACGATGTGCCGCATCGTCCGCCAGGCTTGCGCCCAGTTCGTCCATGAACGCGTCAAGCAAGCCGGTATCCACATTGACTGTTCTCAGGGCGCGCTCGATTTCGGCCAGCAAGGCCTGGGCCGATTCAGGACTGCGCAAGGCCACACTGGATGCGGGATCGAACCACTCGAACATCCGGTCGAGCACGGCCAGCCCGGCCTCCCACGCGTCGCCCTGTGCGCCCTGACGCATCTCCAGAAGGACCAGATATTGACGCCATCCCGCGTCCAGCATGCGCAACAGCATACCGGGCACTTCGCGCTCCGCCAGGCGCTGCTCGAGCGCGGCGTTGACCCGCGCGCGCGCCGAACGAATGCGTTCCTTGCCTTCGCACGCCTCCTGCATGCGGGCCACCCGGGTCCTGCGAATCTGCAGGATCGGCAACAGCACTTTCTCGAGACTATCGCGGACCATCTCGAAAATACCGGGATCCCTGTCCGCCTGGCTGCAAACGCGGTCCGTCAGCAAATAGAGGAACCGCTGCAGCTTGGTATCGAAAAAACGGCCCTTGTCATCCGCCGCTACGGCGTACTGCTCGATGAGGTTGAGCACCTGGCGAGCCGGATGGTCTGACATGTCCGGGAAATTGGCGTCCTGCAGCGCCAGTTTCAAAAGTGGACGTTCGAGCCGCTTCACCAGCGACTCGATATCCGAACTGGGTACGACATCCGCACGCGCCCGTGCGATCAGATCGGCCGTGGTATCCAGGATCCGCCGATGATTCAGTGCCAGCCGTCCGATGCCGCCGTCTGCCGAGACAATGCGCGCATCGATCTGGTCGGCCAGCGAGCGCGTGTCAGCCGTCGCCTGATTCGTCATCGGCAGGTCATCCAGGGCACGAAGCAGATCGCGCAAGCGGGTCTCCGGCAACGCTGCGCCATGTTCGTCTTGCGTGCCGGCCGTCTGCGGCATCGATGCGTCACGGCCTGCCAATTGCCGCGCCGTCTGTTGCAGATTGCAGACCACCTGCAGCATCCGGGGCCGGGCGAGCCGCTGCTGCAGGGAAGCGCCTGTCTGGCGTGGAATACCTTCCGACAGGGCGTCCGCTGTATGAACAGGGCGTCGCCGGGTCTGATTGAGGCCGGCCAGGACACGGTCCAGGCTGTATTCGGCACTCTCCGGCGTCTGCGCGATGCCGGCCTGATCCCGCTTGTAGAGCGCATTCAGGGTGTCGGCGATCTCGGCCAGATCCGCGTCGGATCGGCTACCGTGATCGGTCTGCGCAGCGGCAGCCGCAGATTCGTGCGACGGAGATTCCGGGTTTTTTCCGTGGCGCTGGGCAGCCTTGGGCGCTTCGGCGGGCTGCAGGGAAACCAGCGTCTGGTTGAGCTGCTGGTAAAGCGCGGCGGCGTGGCCCGATATGGCCAGCCCAAGCGCTTTGTAAAGCACCGTCCGCATGGGATTGGAGAAATCCAGCCCTTGAATGGCGATCTGGAAGCTGCGGCCGATCGCCTCCGGGCCGAAAGGATTGTTCTTTCTGTCCACCGGCATCCCGGCCAGCTGGCTGTAGCGTTGTTCGAAAGTATCCAGTTGAAGGGCAATATCCGCCTCGACCTGCCTGATGACTGCCGACAAATTCAGCCAGTCCTCGAATTCAGCCTCTTCCACCAGGGCAAGCTTGCTGGATGCCGGCGCACCGTAAGAGGCGTCCGCCGCCGGCCCCGCATCCTGGATGCGTTCACGGATGGCATTGAAGAAATCCTCCTCGATCCGGCTACGGCGCTGCAGCAGTTCCTGGGCGCCATAGTCGTAGCGCGAGCGCCCCATGAAAGTGGCTTCGTCCTGTCCAGCCTGGTTCAGGCGCTCGATCGCCCATTCGAAAAAATCCTGCATCACCGCATTGAGAAAGCCGCGAAACAGGCTGGTACATTCCAGCTGCAACGCTTGTGCTTGATGGGGATTCGGCCGGGGGCTGGCTGGAGCCGATACGGGCCGGAGCTGGCGAACGCTGGCTCGACGTAGGGCGTGCAAAACCTTCTCCGGCATGGCTGCGACGAAAATCCCCACCCCTTCCGGCGAGATGCGCGCGACATGGCCGCTGCAGCCATGCACGGCCGCATCGGCCACTGAAAACTCCACGTGTACGGGTGTGCCAACCAGCGAAGAAAGCGCGGCGTCGGGCGTGCGATTCCCGGAAAAGCTCACATACAAGCCATTCTGGCAGTAATCCCTGATCTCGGAAGGAATGGCCGGGCCTTCATCAAACCGGATGTGTGCGGTCTGCAACGTAGGCCGCCGTGCAAAACGCCGCTTTTCCTTGTCGATCACGCCTGAAGATGAATTCACCATGGTTCTCGTCAGTTAAAGCCGGCTTTTTCAAGTTCTGATATGCGTCCGATGCGTACCGCCACCACAGCGATCAGGGTACGCCCATGTTTGCAGCGGACACGATGCAAGATCTTTGTAGCCCGCTACGTGTAATAACGGCGACAAGGCGCAATGCTTTACATCGCCCTTGTAAAATCGAAGAGGCGGCCTGGCCTTCCGGTATTGGCAGCCCGCCCGATCAGCCTTGAACTGGAAGACGCAAACGACAGGCGTCATCAGGGGAACGATAAGCGGCGGGCAAACAGCACGCTTCTGCCCGGCAGATCCCCGCTTTATGGAATCATGGGTGCGTCAGATAACGTTTGCAGGATGGCTGATTCCGTGTCCCGTAACGCGCGGCAAATCGCTGGGCAAACCGGCCCTGGACTGCCTTTGAGCGGGACATAATCAAGACGATCGTACGGGCAAATCACCTTCATACCAGCCCTTGCTGCGGTTGACGAGCTTCACCACCCCCAGCATCACCGGCACCTCGATCAGCACGCCGACCACGGTGGCGAGCGCCGCCCCCGACTGGAAGCCGAACAGCGCGATCGCCGCCGCCACCGCCAGCTCGAAGAAGTTCGACGCGCCGATCAGCGCCGACGGGCAGGCCACGCTGTGCTTCTCGCCGACTTTGCGATTGAGCCAATAGGCCAGGCCCGAATTGAAGAACACCTGGATCAGGATCGGCACCGCCAGGAGCGCGATGATCAGCGGCTGCGCGATGATCGCTTCGCCCTGGAAAGCGAACAGCAGCACCAGTGTCGCCAGCAGCGCGAGGATCGACAGATGGCCGAGGCTGGCCAGCGTCGCATCGAACGCCTGGCCGCGTTTCAGCAGCCGCCTGCGCCACGCCTGCGCCAGGATCACCGGGATGATGATGTACAGCGCCACCGAGGCAAAGAGCGTGTCCCACGGCACGACGATCGCCGACAGGCCGAGCAGCAGGCCGACCAGGGGCGCGAAGGCGACGATCATGATGGCGTCGTTGAGCGCCACCTGCGACAAGGTGAAATACGGATCGCCGCCGGTCAGCCGGCTCCACACGAACACCATCGCGGTACACGGTGCGGCGGCCAGCAGGATGAGACCGGCGACATAGCTGTCGAGCTGTTCGGCCGGCAGATACGGCGCGAACAGATGGCGGATGAACAGCCACGCCAGCAGCGCCATGGAGAACGGCTTCACCGCCCAATTGACGAACAGCGTGACGCCGATGCCTTTCCAGTGCGACTTCACCTGATGCAGGGCGGAAAAGTCGATCTTCATCAGCATCGGAATGATCATCACCCAGATCAGCAGTCCGACCGGAATGTTGACCTGCGCCACGTTCATCCGCCCCAGCGCCTGGAACGGCGCGGGGAAAAGCTGGCCCAGCAGTACCCCGGCGACGATGCACAGCGCCACCCACAGGCTGAGCCAGCGCTCGAACATGCTCATCGGCGCGGCTGCCCCAACCATGTTGGCCGCGCGCCTGCCGATCGCCTCACACTGCGCACTCATGACGCCTGGCCCAGCGCGTTCAGCAGCGACCCGGCCAGAATCGGGCGCACCGAATTGCTGGTGCACAGGAACCGCACATTGAAAGGTGGCTCGACCATCGCAGCGTTTCCGCCGATTCAGGCCACGGCCACTTGCAGGCCGAACGTCTCGCGCACCGTGGCAACCAGGCGGGCGCGGATGTCGTCGCGCACCGCGAGGAAGCTCTCCAGCGGCTCGCCGTGCGGATCATGGAACGGCAGGTGGATCGCCGGGATCGGCCTGGGGAAAATCGGGCAGGTTTCCTTCGCGTTGTCGCATACCGTCACCACCAGGTCGATGGGCTCGTTCAGCACCGCGTCGATGTCCTTCGGGTAGAGGCCGTCGGTATTCAGGCCGGCTTCTTGCAGCGCTGCGATCGCGCCGTCGGCCACTTTCGGCTGCGGCCGGGTGCCGGCAGACAGCGCGCGCACCTGACCGGCGAGATCATGGTTCAGCAGCACTTCGGCCATCTGCGAGCGGCAGGAATTGCCGGTACACAGTATCAGCACGGTGTAGATCTTTTCAGCCACGGGAGGGCTCCCTTGATTGATGGAAAAACTCAGCAACAGCCATCTGCGGCCGCCTGGGCCGGCATGCAGCAGGACGCTTTCACCAGCGTGGGCTCCGGCACGCAGCAACCGCTGGCAGACGGCCCGCCGAACACCGGGATGCTGTCGAGCGTGTGATAGGTTTCCCAGGCGATGCCGGTGGGATCGGTCGCCCAGTACTTGTCGGATTTCGCGTAGCAGCAGGCGGTGCCCATTTCCTCGACGACCTCGCCTTCCAGCTGCTGCAGGCGCGCGTTCATCTCGGTCAGTTCCTCGGCGCTTTCTACCTGCACCCCCAGGTGATTGAGGCCGGCCGGGACGCCGCGCGCCGAGATCGCGAAGTTGACACGCGGATCGTCGAGCATCCACTTGGCGTAGTCGGACTTCACGACGGTCGGCGCTGCGGCGAACATGGTGGAATAGAACTTAATGCTGACGGCCAGATCGTCGACCGCGATGTGTACATGCAGGCGTTTCATGTTGACTCCTTTTCAGTTTCAGGTGCGCAGACCGGCGAACACACCGGCGCGCAGGGATTGCCGCCGCAGCAGTTCTCGGTGAGAAAACCGAGCAGCGCGTTCATGGTGGTGAAATTCGCGGTGTAGATGACGAAACGCCCGGCCTGCTGCGAATCCACCATGCCGGTATGCGCCAATTCCTTGAGGTGGAAGGACAGCGAGGACGGTGCGATGCCGGTCAGTTCGCTGATCTTGCCGGCGGCAAGGCCAGCCGGGCCAGCCTGGACCAGCACGCGAAAGATCGCCAGGCGGGAATCCTGGGCGAGGGCAGCCAGGGCGGCGACAACGGCTCTCGTTTCCATGTTTTAATTATATTTGAAATATGGAAACGATAGCAACTAAAACTTTCGATGAACCCGCAAGGCCCTGTCCGGGCGGCCGGCTGCCCTTGCCGCTGCAAGCCAGGCTTGGACCCCGCGAAACTCAGTCATCACAGGCCGGTCCGGCCTTGCTGCCCAAGTCGGCGGCTTCCAGCCCGAGCATATCGCGCGCCGCCGCCTCGGCAACCTTGATGCCGTCCACACCGGCCGAGAGGATGCCGCCGGCATACCCTGCACCCTCGCCCGCCGGATACAGGCCTTTGACGTTGACGCTCTGGAAATCGTCGCCGCGCGTGATGCGCAGCGGCGACGAGGTACGCGTCTCGACGCCGGTGAGCACTGCATCCCGCATGGCGAAGCCCTGGATCTGCCGGTCGAACGCTGGCAGCGCCTCGCGGATCGCCGCGATGGCGTAGTCCGGCAGGACGGGGGCCAGATCGGTGAGACGCACGCCGGGCTTGTACGAAGGCTCGACGTTGCCGAGTTGTTGGGACGGCCTGCCCTCGAGAAAATCGCCGACCAATTGAGCGGGGGCTTCGTAATTGCCGCCGCCCAGTTCGAACGCGTGCGCCTCCAGCCTGCGTTGCAGTTCGATCCCGGCCAGCGGCCCCGTACCCGGAAAATCCTCCGGCGTGATGCCGACGACGATGCCGGCGTTGGCATTGCGCTCGTTGCGCGAATACTGACTCATGCCGTTGGTCACCACGCAGTTCGGCTCGGACGCGGCCGCCACCACGGTACCGCCGGGGCACATGCAGAAGCTGTACACCGTGCGGCCGTTTTTTGCATGGTGCACCAGCTTGTAGTCGGCCGCGCCGAGCAACGGATTGCCGGCGTTGGGGCCCAGCCGCGCGCGGTCGATCAGCGACTGCGGGTGTTCGATGCGAAAACCGATGGAAAATGCTTTCGCTTCCATATAAACGCCGCGCGCATGCAGCATTTCGAAGGTGTCGCGCGCGCTGTGGCCGAGCGCGAGGATGACGTGCGTGCTGGCGAGCGTTTCGCCGCTGGCGAGCGTCACGCCGAGAATATTTTTACCATTGGGGCCGTCCTCGATCAGCACGTCGGTCACGCGCTGCTGGAAGCGGATCTCGCCGCCGAGCGCCTCGATCTCATGGCGCATCGCCTCGACCACGCCGACCAGGCGGAAGGTGCCGATGTGCGGCTTCGACACGTACAGAATCTCCTCCGGCGCGCCCGCCTTGACGAACTCGGTCAGCACCTTGCGGCCCAGGTAGCGCGGATCCTTGATCTGGCTGTAGAGCTTGCCGTCGGAAAACGTCCCCGCCCCGCCCTCGCCGAACTGCACGTTGGATTCGGGGTTGAGCACCTTCTTGCGCCACAGCCCCCAGGTATCCTGGGTGCGCTCGCGCACCGCGCGGCCGCGCTCCAGCACGATCGGCTTGAACCCCATCTGCGCCAGCACCAGCGCGGCGAAAATGCCGCAGGGGCCGAAGCCGATCACGAGCGGGCGTTCAGTCAGGTTCTCCGGCGCATGGCCGACGAACGCGTAATCCATGTTGGGCGCCGACTTCACATGCGGGGCGTTGCGGAATTTCTTCAGCAGCGCGGCCTCGTTCCTGACCTCGACATCGACCGCGTAGATCAGCAGCAGCGCGTGCTTCTTGCGCGCGTCGTAGCTGCGCTTGAAGATGCTGAAACCGACGAGCGCGTCATCCGCCAGTTCCAGGCGCTGCAGGATCGCCGCGCGCAGGGCGTCCGCGGGGTGGTCGAGCGGCAGTTTGAGTTCAGTCAGTCGCAGCATGGTGATCATTCAAATAAGTCAGTGCGCCCTGCCCCGCCGCGCGCCCGCTGGCAAAGCAGGCGGTCAGCAGATAGCCGCCGGTGGGCGCTTCCCAGTCGAGCATTTCGCCCGCGCAAAAAACGCCGGGCACGTCGCGCAGCATCAGCGTGTCGTCGAGCGCTTCGAAGCGCACGCCGCCGGCGCTGCTGATCGCCTCGTCGAGCGGGCGCGCGGCAATGAGCGTGAGTGGCAGCGATTTTATCGCGTGGGCGAGTGCAAGCGGGTCGTTCAGTTGCGCCGCCGTCAGGATTTCGCGCAGCAGCGCCATTTTCGTGCCTCGGATTCCGGCGCGGCTTTGCAGATGGCTGGACAGCGACCGCGCCCCGCGCGGATGGGCGACCTCGGCGACGACCCGCGCCAGCGCCTTGTCGGGCGCCAGGTCGAGTTGCACCGCCGCCGCGCCGTCCGCCGCAATGGTGTCGCGCAGCGGCGCCGACAGCGCATACACCAGGCTGCCCTCGATGCCGCTGTCGGACAGCATCAACTCGCCACGCCGCTCATGCGTCTGCCCGGCTGCATCGGTAAAACGCAGCGCCACGGTTTTCAGCGGCTGCCCGGCGAAGCGGCTTCTCAGGTGGTCGCTCCAGCCGCCCGTCACATCGAAACCGCAGTTCGACGGCAGCAAGGGCGCCAGCGCAACGCCGTGCTGCGCCAGCAACGGCGCCCATGCGCCGTCCGATCCCAGCTTCGCCCAACTGCCGCCGCCCAGCGCCAGCACCACCGCATCCGCCCGCGCGGCCACTTCGCCCTGCGGCGTGACGAAGCGCAGCGCGCCCGATTGATTCCATCCCAGCCAGCGATGCCGCACATGGAAGCGCACCCCGCCTGCGCGCAGCCGGTGCAGCCACGCGCGCAGCAGCGGCGCGGCCTTCATGTCGCGGGGAAACACGCGCCCCGACGAGCCGACGAAGGTTTCGGCCCCCAAGCCGTGTATCCACTCGCGCAGCGCGGCAGGGGGAAAGTCCTGCAGCAGCGGCTTGATCGCGGCAATACGCGCGCCGTAACGCGACAGAAAAACGTCGAACGGCTCGGAATGGGTGAGGTTCATCCCGCCTACCCCGGCCAGCAGGAACTTGCGGCCAACCGACGGCATGGCGTCGTAAAGATCGACCTGCACCCCGGCCTGGCTCAGCACGTCGGCCGCCATCAGGCCGGCCGGACCGCCACCGATGACAGCGACGGTTTTCATGGGGCCCGGACCCCGAACAGGTCCGCTTCGACAGCCTGGCGATCAACCATGATCAATTGCGGAAACCGGATATCGGTACGCAACGGTCCCTGCAAGCGATACAGGCCCGTGCAGGCATGTTGCAGAACTGGACTCGGCATGGGTAAACGAGTCGTTCAGTGCGCGGCCGGTTCAGGCCAATAGTGGCTGTCGGGCAGGGCACGAGGCCCGAAGATGGCCTGGCCCACGCGTACGATGGTGGCGCCTTCCTCGATCGCAATTTCAAAGTCGCCCGACATGCCCATCGACAGCTCGTTCATTTCGATCCCGATCAATCCCTCGGCGCGGATCTGAGTCCGCAACTGCTCACGCAATTCACGCAGACGTTGGAAGCAGCGGCGCACCCGGGCTTCGTTGCCATCCAGAATGGCCAAGGTCATCAAACCGCGCACCTCCAGCCGCGGGAAAGCCGGCAGCTCACGGATGAAAGACGCCACCGTGGCCGGTTCCAGGCCGAATTTGCTGGCTTCGCCCGACGTGTTGACCTGTACCAGTACCCGCAGCGTGCGGTTTTCGTCCTGCAGTTTCTGTTGCAGGATCGCCGCCAGTTCCAGGCTGTCGAGTGCCTGGAATTCGCTGGCGAAGCGCGCCACGAATTTTGCCTTGTTGCGCTGCAGGTGGCCGATGATCACCCAGCGCAGCGGCAGATCGGCCAGCGCGATTGATTTCTCCAAGGCTTCCTGCACCTTGTTTTCCCCCAACTCGGTACAGCCCCCTGCCACCGCCAGGCGTATCCGCTCTGCCGTCACCGTTTTCGAGACGGGCAGCAGGCGTACGCTGCCAGAGTCGCGTCCGACACGCGCACAGGCAGCGGCGATCCGGGCGCGTACGGCGGCCAGGTGTGCGGCAAATTGTTCGGCGGTGGTGGCACTTTGATAAGGCGATGCGTCGTGCAATTCGTTCATGGATCAAGTTTGCTCGATGATGGTATCCAGCTTGACATTATGAAGACAGACCTATCGACTGCGCCCTTTTTACCGGGTACCCGCTTCAGGAAATGTTCTGATCATCGGGCTGCCTTTCAAAGAAGAAGCAATCTGGCAGCATGGCGGGAGCGATGTAGTCAATATCCTTGGCCGACACACCGCAGGCGAAGAAAGTATCGCGCCAGTGACGGACAACGTCCACGAGCCGATCGATCTCCACACGAGCTTCTTCGACTGGCAAGCCAAAACGGCCCGCCTGCGACAGCAGGTTGTAGATGCTGGCGGTGCGACCATAGTTGCCGACGGTCAATGCCAGGTCGCGCCGCTCCAGGCTAACGACGGGCGCAGGCACCAGGTCATAGGCCGGCGACAGCCGCCATCCCTTCTGTTTGCGCAACATGGCATGATTGCGTGGGTGATCGTCGTTGTTGGTCACGACAGCGTTGAAGACCATCCGCCTAAACAGTTCGGCACAATCGGCTGCCGGCTTGTCGGACCAGCGGCGCAGGTTATCCGCCAATAGTGGGTAGGACCAGCGTTCACGATCCAGATAGCTGTCACCACAATCAAGTACGGTCAACCCACTGACGAGGCCGAACCTCAGGTAGCCCTTGTCGGTGTAGTCGCGATCAAAGCGCTGCAACATCAGCACGTCACTGTCACCAACCGTTTGCAGCCGCGCCTGTGTGACGTTCAGGCCGCAGCGGCGCGCAAGGTCGAGCGTCGCGAATTCGATACGCTGTAGATTGCAACGATCATCCTTGGCGGGAAACTTACCGAGCCAAAGACATTGTGCGTCCTCGATCGTGGCCTTCGGCCGTGCACCGCCCATGCTGGTACCAGGATCGAGCTGTTCGAGCAGATGCGCGGCCACCGGCCTCCCCTCCTCAATCGCTTGCGTGGCCGCGATCAGCTCGGCAAGTTGATGAGTGCGGTTGTACTGACGCTTGGGCGCGGGCGGCTCGGCCTTCAGCCCGAAGCTCAAATAGCCCGCCCCGTCTTGCGGACCATGCAGCAGATAGTCGATCTCCTGCAGGTCGGTGGCGCTGCGTTCGAGCTTGTGCTCGATCACGCGCCGCCCCCAAGCATCGGGGCCGGCGTCCCGCACTGCCCCAGGGATGCCTTTGAGCTGGGTAAATTCAAAGACCTTCTTGGCCAAAGGCAACTGGAACGGATCGAGTGCAACCGCCTCTTGCCGCTGAAGATAGCGGTCGCCATAACGAAAGCGCCCGATCTGCGTGCCGTCGGGCAGCGTCTGCACTCTGAGCAGCGCAGCCGTCACCGTCTCCAAGGTGCCGGGAAGCTGGATATAGATATAAGCTTCGCGCTCAGAAGTCATAGTCGTCGCTCACCTTCCTGGACTTGCCTGCGCGTGTGGGGCGGCGAGACGCCTCAAGCGCCTTGCCGTGCAGGTCAGCATCGGGATCGGCGACGGCGTCCAGGGTCTTGTCGAGGCCGAGCGCCCAAAGGACAGCAAAGCAGACGCCGATCGCTGTGCCTGGCTTGCCCTGCTCCAACGCAGTGAGGGTATTGCGGTTGATGCTCGCCTTGCCGGCGAGGTCGGCCACCGACCAGCCGCGCCGAATCCGCGCAACGCGGATGCGCTGACCCAGTTGGGCGATCCACTGGGTTACCTCCATCGGCATCTCAAATTTGCTCATTTAATTAGGCATTAAACATGTTAACGCCCAACATGGTAGGCTACACGCTTAAATAACGCCAGTCTCTTAAGGAAACAGCCGCTGGTTTTACTCACCAGTCGCCAATATAGGCGACAGAAGGCGCCCCGAAAAATGAGCGAACGAGTTGGGGCATTTTCTGAATATTTGCGAGTTGTTCTTCGATTTTCTCGCGCAGACTTTCGCCCTTGCGCAAAGGTCGCCGAGCCGTTCCGGTGCGCTTGACATGACTCCATACCAATTCATCGGGATTCAGGTCCGGGGCATAGCCGGGCAGGAAATGCAGCGTGAGACGCCCGTTGGTCGCGGCAACGAACTCTTTGACGCAGAGCTTTTTGTGGGCCGGCAAGCCGTCGACCACCAGATGAACGGGCTTCTTGCGGGATTCCAGCATCTGTTTCAGCAGTTCAACAAACAACTCGGCATTGAGCGCACCTGGGTACGTGCAGAACCAGAACGCCCCTTGGGCATTGACGGCGGAGGCAGCGCTGATCGATTGTCGTTGGCCTGGGCGCTCAACCACCGGCGTCTGACCGCGCACGCCCCAGGTCTTGCCATGAACCGTATCTGCCCGAAAGCCCGATTCGTCCCAGAAAAAGACCTCGGCGCCTTCTTTCCTGGCCTGTTTGGCAATAGCCGGGTAGGTCTCGCATTGCCAGCGTTCAATCGCTTCGGGGTCGCGTTGATAGGCGCGTTGCAAAGGCTTCTGCGGCGTCAGGCCCAACTTCGCCAGCAATTCGCCGACAGCAGTCAGCCCCAGCTTCACACCAAATTTCTGCTCGATCAGTTCGGCAACCACGGCGCGTGTCCACAAACCGAAATTCAACCCGTACTGCCTCGGGTCCCGACCATTGACCCACCGAAACACCTGCCGTTCCTGGGCCGGTGTCAGCGTACGCGGACGCCCGGTCGCTTTCGTCGAGCGCAGCGCCTTGATACCAACGCCCGGGCGCAATGCGGCATTCAGCCACTTGTAAATCGTCGTCCGGTTAAATCCGTAGGCCTCAATGACCTTCGCCGCAGGTTCGCCTTCGCGCACCCGCTCGACTGCCATCAGCCGAATTTCTTCCAGCGTCTTGTGATCAAATGAACGACCGTCTCTCTTCATGAAACATTCGATCGTCATGTGGCGCAAAAGTTCCATATTTGTCGACTTATTTACCGACTAGTGAGTAAGCCGGCCCCTGGGATCTACCGTCACCTTTACCGCCAACTTGCTCCGCTTGCTGGCGATAGCTACCGATAGACGTCGTGACGTATTTCCATATAAATCAACACGTTAAGACTGTTTTTCGATAGCTGGCGATAGCCCCCGAAGGACCCGATTTCACTCCCACTCGATCATCAACGAGTCACGCAAGTCCGCGTGATTAAAGGGATTGGCTTTGATCGACATGGGCCTTTACCGTCGTTTTTACCGTCAGAAAAACACGTCCTTTGCTGGCGCGGGTTTGCGTGGCATCGGCTCATCATCAATCAGCGTCAATCATACCGAACAGGTGACCGCACTTCAGCCCCTCACGTCGAGTGCAACCCGATGTGCTCCATGCTCGGCAGCCACACTGGATGTTCGGTCGAACAGCCATTTTTGCTGTTCAGCGAATATTGCTCGTCCCCGCAACCGCCCCCTGCGCAAGCCATCGGCGACTTGGAATTGTTGATCCAGTCGTAGCCAGACTACGACAACAACAACCTATCCAAGCGACTCGGGCGCAACCCTCGACGCTCGTCCGGCACTGCGGCAGAGAAGAACACTGTCACCTTTCTTGCCGCTGCCACGATGTCAGGAACTAGTGTATCATTTCTCTGATCGAGAGGTGCCCCATGAACACGCTGCCCGAGACCATCCTGCAACAAGCACGATCTCTCCCCGAGGGAGGCGTGCTGTCGCCCAAGGAGTTCCTGCACCTGGGAAGCCGGTCGGCGGTGGATCAAGCGTTCTCACGGCTCGCCAAGACCGGCAAGTTGCTGCGCGTGGCGCGTGGCGCCTATGCTGCCCCGGTTTCCAGCCGGTTCGGCTCGCGCGCTCCCGCTCCCGAGAAGGTCGTCAAGGCGCTGGCCGAACAAAGCGGCGAAGTCGTCGTGCCGCATGGCGCCAGCGCAGCCAACGCCCTGGGTCTGACGCAGCAAGTGCCCATCCGCGAGGTCTATCTGACTTCCGGCCGCACTCGCAAGCTCAAGCTCGGGCGGTCGGAAGTGCTGGTGAAGCACGCACCGCGCTGGATGCTGGCGCTGGGCACACGGCCGGCGGGCGCGGCCGTGCGCGCGCTGGCCTGGATCGGACCCACGCACGCCAGCAAGTCGCTGGCGTCGTTGCGCCGTACCCTTCCCCGCTCCGAATGGCAGGCGCTGGCCTCGGCGCGTGCGACGCTGCCCGGCTGGATGGCGCAAGCCATCGGCGAGGAAGCCGCGCGTGGCTGAGTATTTCTTCGACCTGAGCAAGAAGGATCAACGCGAGGCGTTGGAATACGGGCGGGCCGAAACCGGCCGCCCCGTCCACCTGCTCGAAAAGGACGTGTGGGTGGTGTGGACGCTGCGCGCCCTGTTCGAGGCGCCGCTCGCGGCCGACCTGACCTTCAAGGGCGGCACCTCGCTGTCGAAGGTCTACAAGGTCATCGACCGCTTTTCCGAAGACATCGACCTGACCTACGACATTCGCAAGCTGATCCCGGACCTGGTCGGCGAAGGCGGCGAGTTGCCGACCAGTCGCAGCCAGGCCGGGAAGTGGACTCAAGCCGTGCGGCATCGGCTGCCGGACTGGATCACGCAGAACGTGCAGCCAGTGCTTCAAACCACCTTGACGCGCGAGCGTCTGGCCGCCCGACTTGAACTTGGCGGCCAGGAGAACGACAAACTGTTCCTGCACTACCCTGCCCTAACGCAAGGAACGGGCTACGTGGCGCCTGTCGTCACGCTGGAGTTCGGTGCGCGCGCCACCGGCGAGCCGCACCAGGTATTCCAGGTGACCTGCGACATCGCCGCACACCTGGCCGACGTGTCGTTTCCAACCGCCTCGCCACTGGTCATGAGCGTCGCGCGCACCTTTTGGGAGAAGGCTACCGCTGCGCACGTATTCTGCGCACAAGGCCGCATCCGCAGCGAACGCTATGCCCGGCACTGGCACGACTTGGCCGCGATCGCACGAAGCCCCAATTTCGCCGCTGTCATCGCCGATCGCACAGTGGCAACGGCCGTCGCCCGCCACAAGTCCTACTTCTTCATCGAGAAGGACGCTGACGGTCAGGTGATCGACTACATGCCCGCGACCACGGGGCATCTAAAAATCGTCCCCGAAGGCGAAGCCAGGACGGCACTCGCCAAGGACTATGCAGCCATGCTGGCGGATGAAGTGATGGTAGGCAATGCCGTACCCTTCGACGAGCTGTTGGAGGCATGCGCCGACCTCGAAGCCAAGGTGAACAGGGCTGCCGTGTAGCGACAACAAGATCAACAAGGACTGCTTGGGGGAGCCATGCGTGTTTCACGGTTGCAGATAGAGAACTTTCGCGGCATCAAGAAGACGGAACTTCACTTCTCAGGGCATACGCTCCTGATCGGCGGCAACAACGTCGGCAAGAGCACGATCTGCGAAGCACTCGATCTCGTGCTTGGGCCGGATCGCCTGAATCGAACACCCCCCGTTGAGGAATTCGATTTCCGCAATGCCGGCTATCTGAACGAAGATGGCGAAACCCCCGTTCCTATCCGCATCGAAGCCGTCCTCGTCGATCTCACCGACGACATCAAGAAGCTCTGCGCCGCCAACTTGGAGTTCTGGCACAAGACCGATAAGCGAGTTCTCGGCGAAGGCGAGATTGGCGACGCCGACGACCCCAACGTGGAACTCTGCCTTCGCCTAATTACCGTCGCCCAATACAACATCGAAGAAGACCAGTTCTTCGCCAAGACGATCTATGGCCGAAGCGACGACGATGACGACGTCGATCCCAAGTCGATACCCACCAAGGCCAAGCGAGCGATAGGCTTCCTCTACCTACGCACCATCCGAACTGGCTCTCGGGCGTTGAGCTTGGAGCGCGGCACGCTGCTCGACAACATCTTGCGCATGAAAGAAGCCCGTAAGGGGATGTGGGAAAGCATCCGCCGGCGGCTGGCTACCCTCGATCCGCAGATAGACGCCGACGCCACCGAGTTGGGACCGATCCTGGACGAAATCGAGGCGCGGCTGTCGGAATACATCGCGCCCGGTGGCGAAGGCCGCTCGACCCGTCTGTTCGTCTCCCAACTCACGCGCGAGCACTTGCGAAAGACCATCGCCTTCTTCCTGACGATGGGCCGTGGCGAGGAAGCCGTACCGTTCCAGCAGGCCGGCAGCGGAACGCTGAACACGCTTCTGCTGGCACTACTAACCTTCATCGCTGACCTCAAGAAAGACAACGTCATCTTTGCGATGGAAGAACCCGAGATCGCCCTTCCACCTCACACTCAGCGGCGGATTGCGAACTACCTTCTCGAAGAAACTTCGCAATGCTTCGTCACGTCCCATTCTCCCTACGTCATCGAACGCTTCGAGCCCGACGGGATACTGAAGCTCAACCGCGACGAGCAAGGCACACTGACCGGCACGGCGATCAAGCTACCCGCCGGCATGAAGGCCAAGAACTACCGACAGAACTTCCGCCGGGCCATCGCGGAAGCCATGCTCGGCCAAGGCGTGATCGTCGGCGAAGGCATCACTGAACAGGATGCCTTGCTGGTGGCCGCACAAAAAATGGAGGACAACGATCCCTCCTTGTTTCCCTTGGACGTGGCCGGTCTGTGCGTCATCAACGCTGACGGTGATGGAAACCTGGAGAAGCTGGGCGCCTTCTTCAAGGAGATCGGCACGCCAGCCTTTGCCTTCTTCGATCGCAAGAAGCGCACGGATGCGGAAGTCACTGCCCTTCAGGGCAGCTACGTGGTAGCCAAGGAAATCCAGCAAAAAGGCGCCGAGGTGCTGATGACCGAGGAAGCGCCCCTGGATCGTCAGTGGCAATACTTGGAAGCCCTACGCGCCGAGGACACTGATGGCCGGTTCGGGATTCCGGCCGCCCGCCCCGCTGACGACGAACTACGCAAGCTGACCACCTCCACGCTTAAGGGCCTGAAGGGCGAAGGCGGCGCGGCAAAGCTGCTGCAACTCTGCGCCGTAGCCGAGTTGCCCAAGACCATCACCGACTTCCTCGCCGACATCTATCAACGCTACCCGAAGCCAAGACGCAAGGAAGTGCCTACCCGGCAAGCCGACGCCAACGCGGAAGCGGCAGGCAACAACCAAGCGGCGGCCGAAGACCCCGAGGAACTCTAGATCGTGGCCCTAGTCATCTGCGCGCAGCGACAAAGCATCCTCGACGAAGACGGTGCCATCCTCGTGACGGGTGGCCCAGGCAGCGGCAAGACGACCATCGCTTTAGCCAAGGCCAGACTTGTCATAGAACGGGGCCTGTCACCTGGTCAGTCCGTCCTGTTTCTCAGCTTCTCGCGTGCCGCCGTAGCGCGCGTCGCCGAAGCGAGCAAGACACAGTTGCCGGCTGCCCTGCAAGGAAAGCTCTCAATCCAGACGTTCCACTCGTTCTTTTGGCGCATCTTGCAGGCTTACGGATACCTGCTGGGCGCACCAAGATCCCTGCGGTTGCTGATGCCTCACGATGAGGCAGCGATGCGGCACGAGTTCGAGAACAACGGCGGCGATTGGAATGTCGAGCGCGAGCGCCTGTTCCGTGAGGCCGGCAGGGTCGCGTTTGACCTGTTCGCCCCGAAAGCTCATGAACTACTGTCTCGAAGCGCGCGCCTGCGAGAACTCTTCTCGTCGTGCTATCCGCTGATCGTTGTGGACGAGGCCCAAGATACCGCAGAAGACCAGTGGCAATGCGTCCGGCTGTTATCTGCTGGCACGCAAATGATGTGCCTCGCCGACCTGGACCAGCAGATTTACGACTTCCGGCCGGGCGTCAGTTCCGACCGGGTAACACACATCATGGCCGCCCTGCAACCGTTGCGCGTGGATTTGGCAGGCGAGAATCACAGAAGCCCCGATTCGGAAATCGTCGCCTTCGGCAACGACGTGTTACTGAACACACCGCGAGGGGCAGCCTACCGAGGCGTGTCGCGCATGAACTATCGCGCCAATCGAGAGTATCGTGACCGTGCGATCCGGCAGGCAATCGGAATCGCCATCCAGCGTGCCAAGGAAGCGGCTCAGGGCGACATCGAGAGCCTAGCCGTCCTGGCAACATGGGGGCGTGGTGTCAACGTCATCTCCCGCGCGCTGACCGGCGATGGCACGAACCTGATCCCGCATCGGGTGATGATCGACGAAGCGTCGGTGCTTCTTTCCAGCCGCATGGTGGCGTTCATGCTGGAACCGCGCAGGCCAGCAGCGGAGGAGCTGTTGGACCTGTCCGATGGACTTGATCTTGCTGCGACGGTTTTTCGCGCGCGCGGTGGGAACACCAACCTTGGTGCTGCACAGCGGTTGGCAACAAGCGCGATACAAGGCCGCGGCGGAACTTCCCCTCGCGCCAACGGAGTGGCATCCAAACTTTTGGATGCACTGCGCACACTGCGCGCCCACCAGTTCACGGGAGACCCGAAGCGGGATTGGCTGGACGCGCGCAGCATCCTCCGCAACGCGGGTGCCAACCCGTTTCAATCCATAGCAGAGGATGCCGAACAGCTTGTCGCCTTTCAGCGCGGCCGCCGCATTTCCGCGGCACTGACCGAACTCTGGCAAACGCAGGGAGCATATCGAAATGCTCGCAGCGCGCTCGATACGGCCATTGCCGAAGACCAGCTCTTATCTGGCGGAAACGACCTAAGAGGCATCCACGTCATGACCATCCACAAGTCGAAGGGCAAGGAGTTCGACGCGGCGATCCTCTTCGACGACCCGAACAGCAGCCCTCTGCTTTTCACACAAGAAGCTCCGCCACACCCACGCTGCCGGAAGCTGATGCGGGTTGGCATCACCCGCGCTCGGCACCATGTGCTGATGCTCTGCGACATGTTCACTCCGACCGCCCTACTTCAAGGTCATCGGCTTTAGGAACGTCTTTCGGCCGTAGCAACGCAACTACTTCTGCTCTGACGACTTCCGGCGAAAGCCCCGATCCCCCGCCATGAACACCTCCAGCATGTGCGGGATCAGTGTCGCCGCATCGACCGCTTCACCGTAGGTCTGCGCGTGCAGCGCGGCGTAGCGGTCGAGGTCTGCTTTCAGGCTGGCTGGGCATGCAAAGGTCATCTTCGTGGATTCCAGTTTCGGCAGCGGCCCGAGCCGCAGCTTCTTGGCCGTGCTCATCGCATCGCCCCTCTGTTGAAAAAAAGCGGCTGATAAGGCCGCAGCACCAAGTCCCGGTTGACGATGATCCGCACCGGCAGGCCCGGCCGTGTGGTCAGCGTCGGCTGGATGTTCAGGTTGCGCCGGGTCATCTCCTGCCCGACTTGATTGATGCTGTCCTGCGCGCTGTCGCGCCCGGCGACGACAATGCGGTTGCCGTCCTGGCGGTTCTCCGGCGCGGCCAGCTCGGCGCCCACCCCCAGCAGCGTAGTCAGCACCGCACCGGCTACGATGCGCTTCCAGTGCCAGTCCACGTCGTCTTCCAAGCCGGCGTAGCCGGCCGGGTCGGTGCCGACAAGGTTGTCGAGCGTCAGCGAGGACGTGTCCGGCAGGATGACCCGGTTCCACACGACCTGGACGCGGCTCTGCCCGTAGCTGACCTGGCTGTTGTATTTGCCCAAGATGCGCGATCCCTGCGGGATCAGCAGTAACTTGCCCGTGGCCGTGTCGTAGACCGGCTCTGTCACCGTGGCGATCACGTCGCCCGGCAAATCGGACTTGATGCCCGTCACCAGCGCGCCGGCGATTACTGTCCCGGCCATCACCTGATAGGGCGAAGCCGGCATTTGTAGATTGCCGGAATTACGGGTTTCCGTAGAACCGGCTTTCAGGAACGCCTCTTTCTGGTTTTGCCGGTTCTGCACGGCGGTCGGATCGCTGGGTTGCGCAGCCGTCGAGGCCGGCCCTGCCGCCAGCGGGTCGAAGGCCGCGATCGTGCTTGTGCTGCCCGGCGCCGCCTGCGCCACCGCGGCGGCGGCGTGGCCTTGCCCGCCCGAACGGAAGAACACCGACGAAGCCGCTGCGGCTTCCGCCTCCTTGCGCAAGGCGTCGTTGGGATCGTGGGCGGGGGCCGCGTAGGCGGCCACGGCCGCCTGTTGCGAGTTCACGATGGCCGGCCCAAGATCGCCGGGCAGCGGCGGCCCCAGCTCGGGCACCTTCGGCGGCAGTTTGGAATAGTCCGAAGGCAAGCCGTCCAGCCCTTCAGACTTGGAGACGCGATCGACGTTGTAAAGCTCGGTCTGCACGCCCGCGCCGCGCCGGTGCGGTTGCAGCGACCAGATCGTGGCCCCGAGCACGGCGACCGACAGGCCGCCCATCAGCATCGCCAGCGTGCGCCGGTTCAGGCGTGTGACCGGGCGCGGCTGCGCGCGCAGCGTCACCGCCTCGGGCGCGACCTTGCCCGCCTGCGGCGCGGCACGGTCGGGAGTGTCGTCCTGGCTCATGGTCAATTCCTCCGCGTGCCGTCCGTGCGCTCGATCCGCACCACGTCGCCCTTGTCCCCGCCCAGGCGCAGCTCGGCCGCACCGAACAGCCGATCCACGATGTAGTACGGCGGGCGGAAACGGTAGTTGACGAGTTGCCCGTCGCCCTGCGCGCCGATCACGAACAGCGGCGGCAGTTCGCCCTGGGCGATGCCCGCCGGGAACTGGATATAGACCTTCTCGCCGTCATCGAAGGCGCGCAGCGGCTTCCACGGCGGACTGCTGCCGCTGACCGCGTAGCGGAAGCGGATCTTCTCCAGTGACAGGCCGGTATCGACCGGCGCGGCCGTCTGCGCGGCCTGCGCCTGGCGCTGCAAGGCCAGCATCTTGTCCTTCGGGTATTCCCACGAGACGGACGCCATCCATGTCTTTTCGGTCGAAGTCAGCTCCAGCAGGTAGGTGCGCCGGCTGGTGGTGATGACGAGATTGGTCTTCAACCCCGAGCGGATCGGCTTGACCATCACGTTCACGCGCAGCGCGCCGCCACTGCCGCTTGACGTGTCCCCGACGATCCAGCGCACCGTGTCGCCGGCGGCGATCGTTACCAATTCTTCGCCCGGCTGCAGCGTAACCACCGTCACACGGCCCACGGCCGCATAGATCTGGTACAGCGCGCCTTCGGTGAAGGGCCAGACTTGAATCGCATTGACGTAGCCCTCCCGTGTAGGGGCAATGCGCGCCTCGGCATTGGCGCGGGCTACGCGCACGGTTTCATCGGCGGGTTCTGCTGCGGACTTCGCATCGACACTGGGCATGGGCTTCAACTGCGCCGGCATCGGCAACACCTCAGGCACGGTCACCACCTCCACCGGCTTCGGCGCCTCGGGCAGCGGCTGGGCCTGCACCGGCTCATCGAGCGCGATCACCGGCGGCGGCTTGCCCTGCGTGGCGCAGCCCGCGAACAGGACAGTCGATGCCAGCAGGATCACCGGCACCGCGGATTTACGGAAAACTGCATTCATGGTTTTGCTCCTTCGTTTCCTTCCAGTTCGCGGCTCCACGACAGCCCGTTGACGTAGATGCCCAAGGGGTTCTTGCGCAGGCGCTGCTCGGTGCGCGGGGTCTGCTGCACGATGGACACCACGGCGTTCCAGCGCTCGGTGCGGTCTAGCGCGCCGTTGACGAAGCGCGTTTCCATCCAGCGCACGTTGAATGACGTGTCGCTGGCGCGGGTCACGCTGCTGATCTGCACCGTTACCGACTCCTTGCCGATGCGCGCAAACGGGTTGTTCACGCGGGCGTACTCGTTGAGCACCACGGCGCCCTTGTCGGTGGTGTAGTCGTAGGCATCGAGCCAGTTCTGGCGGACGACGATGGGGTCGATGGACAGCGAGCGCACCAGGCCGATGAAGCGGCCCAGGTGGTAGGCGATCTGTGCATCGCTGGGCCGGTATGGCGTGGCGGCTTCGCCGACCGCGCGCACCTGGCCCGAGTTGTCCACCTCCACGACATAGGGCGTCACGATGGATTGCGCCGAGCGCCAGACCAGGCCGCCGGCCATCAGCAGCGCGAGCGTCAGGCAACCGAAGGCCATCAGCCGCCAGTTCTTCGCCTGCACACGCGGCGAGCCGATACGCTCGTCCCACACCTGGCCGGCAGCTTGGTACGGCGTGGCAGGCTGCGGCGTGTCGGCATAGCGCACTTGCGGTCGTTTGAATCGCATGCTCAGTTCTCCTTGGAAATCGCTTTATTCGTCGGTACCGCGTAGGCTCGGGCCTTGCCCGGAGCCACCACCGTCGCCACCGCGCAGCGTGTGGGCGGCGGCGGTCGCGGCGTGGGTGAGTTGCTGGCGGCGATGCAGCCGTTTGGCCCAAGCGGGCTGTGCGTTGGCTGCGCCGGAAGCGGCTTCGCTTGCGGCTGCATGGCCGGATGCCCCAGCTCCACCGGCTGCCGCGCCTTCGTCAGCGGCCGGGCCGTTCCAGCCAGCGCGGAACGGTGCCGCCACGCGCTGCCCGGCAGCGGAAGCGCGGGATGCAGCCGCGCGCCCGGTGGACTGTGCGCCGGTCTTGGCAACGTTACCCAGGCCGGCCATCACCCCCCTTACCCCACCGCCTGCTGCGGTGGAAGCGGCCTGGAACGCCGACTTGGCGCTGCTGGCCGCCGACGTGGCGGCACGCGCACTGCCGCCAGCCAGCTTGGCGGCGGCCGGCGCCATGCGCGCCCCGGCCATGACCGCGCCGCCCACGCCGGTCGCGGCGGCACCAACGGCAACGCCGGTGCCGACAGCGCCGACCGCAGCACCGGCCATCGCGCCCGCACCAAGCTGCGGCGCACCGGACACCAGGCCCGTGGCGATGCCGGGGCCGAAGATCCCGAGCGCCAACAAGGTGAGCGAGGCCAGCATGATGACCAGCGCATGGTCGATGGACGGCTCGGCGGGATGGACTTGGAACTGAGCGAACAGGCCCGATCCAATGCCGACGATCACGGCCAATACCAGCACTTTGACGCCAGCGGACACGACGTTGCCCAGTACCTTTTCGGCGAGGAAGCTGGTCTTGTTCCACAGTGCGAATGGCACCAGCACGAACCCAGCGAGCGTGGTCAGCTTGAACTCGATAAGCGTGATGAAAAGCTGGATCGCCAGCACGAAGAAGCACAACACCACGACCAGCCAGGCGAGGAACATCACCACGATGGGATCGAGATTGGCGAACACCTCGGGAAACCCGGCCATGTCACCGATCTGCTTCAAGATCGGCGCTCCGGCGTCGATGCCGGTTTTGGCGAGCCGGCCCGGCTGCAAGAAGTTCTCCATCGTGATGGCCGAGCCAGTGGCCATGATGCCCAGTCCCGCGAATGAGCGGAACACGATACCGGCCAGCCAGTTGAAGTTGTTGATGATGTAGGCGAAGGCGCCAACGTAGAGCACCTTGCGCAGCAGCTTGGCAATCACGTCCTCGCCTTGGCCGGTGGCGTGGCTCATGGCCCAGTACAGCCCGACGATCGTCATGTCGATGACGATCAGAGTGGCGGTCAAGAACGCCACTTCGCCCCGCAGCAGCCCGAAACCCGAGTCGATGTAGGCGGAGAAGGTGTTGAGGAACTGATCGATGATGGTCACGTCATTCATGGCGTGCCCTCCGGTTCAATGGGCGGTGCCGGCGCTACGCCATTCGCCGGCTCATCGAAGCTCGGCGGGATCGGCGGCAGGTCGGTCAGCGTCCGGTATTCATCTGGCCCGGTCTCACCGGAAAAGAATCGCCGCCGGAAGGCTTCAGCGGCTGCGCGGCAAACGTCCTCGCCCGTGGCCTGCACGATTACCTGTGGATTGGCCGCGCATTGCGCGCGCAATGCCTTGCGCCGAACGGGGTCGACGGCCAGGGCATCGGCAAGGGTGCCAGTCGGCTGCTCGCCGCAAGCGGCCAGCAGCACGACCAGCACAGAAACAGACAGGGCGAGGACGCATCGCATGGCAGCCTCCCGTCAGTCGCGGTAGAAGTTGACGGACTGCGGCGTGTACGGGGTGCCCTCACCCAGAAAGCGGCGCCGCACTTCGCGGGCGCGCTCGGTGGCAGCCGATTGCCGCGCCAGCTCCAGCGAGGCGGCACGGTCTTGCGTGATCTGGAGCCGCTGGGTCTGGATGGATTGCTTGGCTTGCAAGGCCAGCAGTTGGTTTGTGGCCTGCATGGCTTGCAGCGCGCCGACGGCGGATTGGCTCTTGCTCACCAGATCGGCCAGAACGCCTTCATCGTCATGGAGGTTCTGTGATGCCTGGGCCTGCATCTGCATTGTGGTCTGCAGGCCATGGAGCGTGTTCTTCCAACGCTCCTGCGCGTCGCGGTACATCTGGTCGCCGCTCACGGTGGCGGCGTACTGTTCGGGATACAGGCGCGCGAACTCCCGATCCAGATTCGTCACGTCGTAGGCCAAGCCCTTGGCCTGCGCAATGAGGCGCTGGGTGGTCGCCAGGTTCGCGCGCAACTGGCCCACCACGCTGGACGGCAGGTTGGCCAGGTTGCGCGCCTGGTTGATGAGCATCTGCGCTTCGTTCTGGAGCTGGCGGATCTGGTTGTTGATCTGCTCCAGCGTGCGGACGGCCGTGAGCGTGTTCTGCACGAGATTGGTCGGGTCGAGCACGATGTCGCCGACGCCGAACAGCGCGTGGGCGGGCTGCGCGATGCCGAAGGCGAGCACGCAGACGGTCGTGAGCGCAGCGAGCTTGGGGGTATGCAGTTTCATGACAGGTTCTCCTGTGGGTGGTCAGCAGTACGGAGGGAACCCGGCGCAAGGCCGGGGAACGAGGGCAGCAGGTCGGCCGCCCAATCGAGGCCGCGATGGCGCAGCCAGGCGCCCGCGAAGCCGGGCACGCCGGCGTCCAGCAGCACGCGATCCATGTCGCGCTGGTCCTGCGGCGTGGAAGCGCCCGCGAAGGCCAGCGTCGCCGACCCCAGGTCGAGGTCGAACAGGCGATTGCCGAGGCGGGATTGGTAGTAGTAGTCGCGCTTCGGAACTGCCGTGGCGACGATTTCGATCTGGCGGTTGTTGAGGCCGAAGCCCTGATAGATCGTCTTGATCTGCGGCTCGGTCGCCTGCGGGTTCGGCAGGAAGATGCGGCTCGCGCAGCTTTCGACGATCGCGGGCGCGATGCTCGAATCCTTGATGTCCGCGAGCGACTGCGTGGCGAAGATGACGCTGACGTTCTTCTTGCGCAGCGTCTTGAGCCACTGGCGGATGCGCGCGGCAAACACCGGGTCATCGAGGAACAGCCAGGCTTCATCGAGGATCAGCAGCGTGGGCGCGCCATCAAAGCGTTCATCGAAGCGCGCAAAGAGGTAATGCAACACGGCCATGACGGCGGCCTTGCTGTGCATCAGCTCCTCCATCTCGAAGCCCTGCACGTCGGCGCTGCCTAGCCGGTCGTGGTCGGCGTCCAGCAGCTTGCCGTGCGCGCCGCCGAGCACATAGGGCGCGAGCGCCTGGCGCAGCGCGTTCGATTGCAGCAGCACCGACAAGCCCGTCATCGTGCGCTGCTCCACCGGCGCCCCGGCGAGACTGCCGAGTGCCGACCAGATGGCAGCCTTCTCGTCGGGGCCGACCGCCACACCTTCATGCAGCAAGCGGCCTTCGATCCATTCGGCCGCCCAGGTGCGATAGCCTTCGCGGTCGATGCGAGCGAGCGGCTGGAAAGCGATTTCGCCATCCGTGCCCAGGTCGTAGTGCTCGCCGCCCAGCCCGAGGATCGTGGCGCGCATGGAGCGGCCCATGTCGAACGCGAAGATGCGCGAGCCGCGATAGCGACGGAACTGCATTGCCAGCGTGGCGAGCAAGACCGACTTGCCCATGCCGGTCGGCCCCGCGACCAGCGTGTGGCCCACGTCGCCGATGTGCGTCACCAGCCGGAACGGCGTCGCGCCATCGGTGCGCGTGACGATCAGTGGCGGGCCGTCGAGATGGTCGTTCTTCTCCGGCCCGGCCCATACCGCCGACACCGGCATCATGTGCGCCAGGTTCAACGTCGAGACGATGGGCTGACGCACATTGGCGTAAGCGTTGCCGGGAAGCGAGGACAGCCACGCATCCACGGCGTTGAGCGTTTCGGGGATGGTGACGAACCCGCGCCCCTGGATGACGCGCTCCACCATGCGCAGCTTTTCGTCGGCCACGGCTGGGTCGGCATCGAGCACCGTCACCGTGGCGGTGAGGTAGCCGAAGGCGACTTGATCGCTGCCCAGCTCCTGCAACGCCGCGTCCGCGTCGGCGGCTTTGTTGCTGGCGTCGGTATCGACCAGCGGGCTCTCCTGCTGGAAGATCGTTTCGCGCAGCAGCGCGATGACGTTCTTGCGCTTGGCGAACCACTGGCGGCGCAGGCGGGAAAGTTCTTTTTCCGCCTCGGCTTTGTCGAGGCAGAGAAAGCGCGTGCTCCAGCGATAGCCAAAGCCCAGGCGGTTGAGGTCGTCCAGAATCCCCGGCCAGGTCGAGGTCGGGAAACCCCGCACCGACACCACGCGCAGGTGCTGGTCGCCCAGCATGGGCGCCAAGCCGCCGACCAGTGCGGAATCGGTCAGCAGCGCGTCGATGTGGAACGGCACTTCGGGCACGCCGACGCGGTAGCGCCGCGTCGAGATGGTGGCGTGCAGGTAGGTCAGCGTCTGGCTGTCATCGAGCCAGGCGATTTCCGGCATCACGCCATCGAGCAGATCGAAGACGCGATCGGTTTCCGCCACGAAGGCATCGAGCCGCCCGCGCCAGTCCACGCCCTCAGTGGGCCGGTTCTCGTACAGCATCCCCGCCGCGCGGGCGCGCGACTCCTCGGGCGGCAGGTACACCAGCGTCAGGTGGTAGCCGCTCTCGAAGTGGTTGCCCGAATCCTCGAAGGTGGCGCGGCGTTCCTCGTCCACCAGCCAGGACAGCGGCTCGGGAAACGCCGAATGCGGATAGTCGGCGGCGGCGCGGCGCGCGGCTTCGATGAACAAGGCCCAGCCCGATCCCAGGCGGCGCAGCGCGTTGTTCAACCGTGCGCTGGTGGCGATCAGTTCGCCCTGCGTCGCGCTGTCGAGGTCAGGCCCGCGAAACCGGGCCGTGCGTTGGAAACTGCCGTCCTTGTTCAAGACGACACCCGGCGCCACCAGCCCGGCCCACGGCAGCCAGTCGGCAAGCAACGCGGGCCGCTGGCGGTATTCGGCGAGATTCAGCATGGCGGCGTCCCCTCACACGTCCAGCAGCGGGCGGTGCTTGATGTGCCGGGCGAATACGGCCATGAACTGCGGATCGACGCGCGCACCCCAGACCGCCAGCGCATGGCCGACGATCCAGAGCACGACACCGGGAATCCACAGTTGCAGGCCCAGCCCGACAGCGGCGGCCAGCGTTCCGTTGGCAATCGCCACGGTGCGCGGCGCACCGCCCAGCAGGATCGGCTCGGTGAGCGAACGATGCAGCGGCACCTCGAACCCGGCCGCGAAGGTATCCGGGGCGCTCATATGACGGCCCCGCCGGAGAAACTGAAGAACGACAGGAAGAAGCTCGAAGCCGCGAACGCGATGGACAGACCGAACACGATCTGGATCAGCTTGCGGAAGCCTCCCGACGTGTCGCCGAAGGCCAGCGCGAGGCCCGTGGCGATGATGATGATGACCGCGACGATGCGTGCCACCGGCCCCTGGATGGATTCGAGGATGGATTGCAGCGGGCCTTCCCACGGCATTGAGGAGCCGGCGGCCTGTGCGGTTCCGGCCAGGAACAGCAGCAGCGCGGCCAGCAGCAGTCCTTGCCCCGCAGGGCGGCCCAGGTAGCGCAGCCGGGCCAGCCTCGGCAGGCGCGAAGGCGGATTTACGGAAACACGGAAAGCAGGAACGTGCATCTGCGTCATGGCAGTTCTCCAGGGTGGTTGAGGGACAGGGAAGAAAGGTCGGACTGCGGTGGCAGCTCGGGAAACGGCGCATCCAGCGCGTCCGCCAGTTGGTAGCCCACGCCATCGAAGCCATTGAGGCGGGCGATGCTCTCGATGCGGCGCTTGCGCCCGCGCCCGGCGATGTGGATGACCACGTTGACCGCCTCGGCGATCAGCGCACGGGGAGGGTTCACGGCCACTTCGAGAATCAGTTGCTCCAGGCGCAGCAGTGCGCCCAGGGCGGAGCCGGCGTGGATGGTGGCGATGCCGCCGGGGTGGCCGGTTCCCCACACCTTGATGAGATCCAACGCTTCGGCACCGCGCACCTCACCCACGACAACGCGATCCGGCCTCAGGCGCATGGACGAACGCACCAGCTCCGTCATGGACACCACGCCTGCGCGCGTGCGCAGCGGAACGTGGTCGCGGGCTGCGCATTGCAGCTCCACCGTGTCTTCGAGCACCAGCACGCGGTCTCCGGTGGCGGCGATTTCAGCCAATAGCGCATTGGCGAGCGTGGTCTTGCCGCTGCTGGTGGCCCCGGCGATCAGGACGTTCTGGCGCTCGCGCACGGCGCGAACGAGAAAGCCCGCCTGGGCGCTGGTCATCATCCCGTCGATGACGTACCGCTCCAGAGGGATCACGCCGATGGCCCGCTTGCGCAGCGCGAAGGCCGGCCCCGGCGCGGCGGGCGGCAAGATGCCCTCGAAGCGTTCGCCGGTTTCGGGCAACTCGGCCGACAGCAGCGGTTGGCCGCGATGTACCTCCGCGCCGACGTGGGCGGCTACGAGGCGGATGATTCGCTCGCCGTCCGCCTCGGGCATCTCCACGCCCATCGGCGCGCGGCCCGACGACAGGCGATCCACCCAAAGGGTGCGATCGGGGTTGAGCATGATTTCCACCACGTCGGGGTCTTCGAGCGCGGTAGCGATCAGCGGCCCCATCGCCGTGCGCAGCATCTGGATGCGGCGGTCGAGCGACGTGGCGTTCATGGACTGCCCTCCAATGGGAAGGGGGGCGCTCATGACGCACGCTCCTGCGCTTGCGCGGCGGCCGCCGCGTCCTCCATCCGCATCGGGTCGGGATGCAGTTCCTCCACCACGTCGCGCACCAGGCTGCGCCCTCGCAGCAGGTGGCGGCCCAACTGCTCCACGAACTGCTCGAAGCGCGCCTTGCCCTGGGCGCGCGCCGCCTCTTGGTGAGCCTCGGGGACTGGCGTGCTGACCGTGAGGTAGTAGCGAACGAACAGCGCCAACGTCTCGATGGCGATGTTCTGGTCGCGCTCCAGGCGCTCGGCCTGGCGCGACAGTCGATCCAGCCGCTTGGCTATGGCCGCCTCACGCTGGTCGGCCGCGTCGGGCGACAGCCAGGACGCCAAGGCGGCAGCGACAATGCTGGACTTGGACACGCCTTTCTTGGCGGCCAGTTCATCGAGCCGCTGGGCGTGCTCCGGCTGGATAAAGAGGTTCAGGCGGTAGTGGCTCATAGCTCGATTCCGTCGTTGGGGTCGAGGGAAGCCAGCCGGGCCGTGCGCTGCATGGCCGGATCAAGCTGGCGAGGAAGGGGAAGCGGCAGGTCGTCGTCATCGAGCAGCCCGAGGTCGGCCGCGGGCGCGGCCAGCTCGGGGTCGTAGGCGACGGTTTCGGAGAGTTCGGGCTGACGGCGCGGGCCGCCGTCGTCGGTCGATGCACCGAAGCGCTCGGCGGTATCGGCCGCAGGCGCGGCGGGCACGGCAGGAATCGCCAGCGCGCTCCAGTCGTCGGGGCGCAGCGGCGGCGCGTCGGCGTACTGCCCGTCCATCAGCGTGGGCGGCGGCAGCACGCGCCGCTTGAAATTGCTGTCCGCGTAGTAGCGCAGCTTCTTGGCCTTGATCGGGGGCAAGCTGGACACCATCACCACCGAGTCATCGGGCGGAAGCTGCATCACCTCGCCCGGCGTCAGCAGCGGGCGGGCCGTCTCCTGGCGCGACACCATGAGGTGGCCCAGCCACGGCGCGAGTCGGTGGCCCGCATAGTTGCGCTGCGCGCGCAGCTCGGTCGCGGTGCCGAGCGTTTCGGAGATGCGCTTGGCGGTGCGTTCGTCGTTGGTAGCGAACGTCACGCGCACATGGCAGTTGTCGAGGATGGAATGGTTCTGTCCATATGCCTTGTCGATCTGGTTCAGGCTCTGGGCAATGAGGAAGCTGCGGATGCCGTAGCCCGCCATGAAGGCCAAGGCCGTCTCGAAGAAGTCCAGGCGCCCGAGCGCCGGGAACTCGTCGAGCATCAGCAGCAGCTTGTGGCGGCGCGCGATGCCATCGGAGCCGTCGAGCGATTCGGTGAGCCGCCGCCCTATCTGGTTGAGGATCAGGCGGATCAGCGGCTTGGTGCGCGAAATGTCCGAAGGCGGCACCACGAGGTACAGCGATACCGGATGCTCGGCCGAGATCAGGTCGGCAATGCGCCAGTCGCAGCGCGACGTGACTTCGGCCACCGTGGGGTCGCGGTACAGGCCCAGGAACGACATGGCCGTGCTCAACACGCCGGAACGCTCGTTGTCCGATTTGTTGAGCACTTCGCGCGCAGCGGACGCCACCACCGGATGCGGGCCATCGCCGAGGTGCGGCGTGGTCATCATCCGGTGCAAGGTCAGCTCGAACGGGCTAGCCGGATCGGAGAGGAAGTTGGCGACGCCGCGCAGCGTCTTGTCCTCGCCCGCGTAGAGCACATGCAAGATGGCCCCGACCAGCAGCGCGTGGCTGGTCTTCTCCCAATGGTTGCGCTTCTCCAACGCTCCTTCGGGATCGACCAGAATGTCCGCGATGTTCTGCACGTCGCGCACTTCATGCGCGCCACGCCGAACCTCAAGCAGCGGGTTGTAGGCCGCCGAATTGGCATCGGTCGGGTTGAACAGCAGGCAGTGCGAGAAGCGCGAGCGCCAGCCTGCGGTGATCTGCCAGTTCTCGCCTTTGATGTCGTGGATGACGGCCGACGCGGGCCACGAAAGCAGCGTCGGCACCACCAGGCCGACACCTTTGCCCGAGCGCGTCGGCGCGAAGGTCAGGACGTGTTCTGGCCCTTCATGCCGCAGGTACTGCCGGTCGTGCTGACCGAGGAACACGCCGGCAGGCTGCGTGAGGCCCGCCTTGCGAATGTCCTCCGCGTTCGCCCAGCGGGCCGAGCCGTAGGTCGTGACCAGGCGCGATTGCCGCGAGCGCCAGATCGACATGCCAATCGCCACCAGCACTGCGACAAGACCGCTGCCGCCCGCGATGGCGCCGCCGGTGTCGAACACCCGCGGCGCGTAAGCGTCGAAGAAGAACCACCACTCGAACAGCCGCCACGGGTGATAGACCGGCGTGCCGAAGAAATCAAACCAGGGCGAGCCAAGGCGTAGTTGGTAGCCAAGGGCTGCTGCTGTCCATTGTGTGGCGCCCCACACACCGGCGATCACGATGCCGAATACCACGGCGATCTGACCGAACAGCACGTTCGTCCCTTGCATGACCTGGCCTCCGATTTTTCCTGCGCTTTTTCCTCATGGAAAGCGCGGCACAAGGACGTGCCGCAGGCGTCAGGATCGGTGCCGGGTCAGTGCCGGTCAAAGACCGTTTTGAGCAGAAAGGTCGAGCAAAAAGACAGAGTTCGCGCGGTGTCGAGCCAAAGAGAAACGTCGCAAGCGAAGGCGCATTGCGGCGTGTCGAACAAAAAAGTGAAGGCGAAGCGGCTATCCGCCAACAATCAGAACCTGGGCGATTCCTTTGGCGGTGTGTATGGGGTTTCGCCGTCGCCATAGAACCGCTTGCGCGTAGCTTCGGCCACCCGGTTGCACAGCACATCGCCGAGCTTCGGGCGGTCGGTCTTGCATTGCTGGCGCAGCTCTTTGAGCCGTTCGGGGTTGGCCGCCAGTTCTTCCACTGTTGGGATTTTCGCTTCCGAAGCATTGGTCTTCTGAGGCGTTTCGGACTGACCGCAGGCCGTCAACGCGGCCACTAGTATGAAAGGAATGATCTTTCTCATGGCGCAGGTTCCTCCAGGGAATCGGATTGATGGCCCGGCGTGGGCCTTGGGGATTCCGGTGACTCGATGGCCTGCACGCGATCGATGAAACGTGTCAGCACATCGGACGGCTTGCCTTCGGGGCACAGCAGGTAGGTCGTCAATGGCGGTACGCCCAGCGCCAGTGGTCGGGCTACCACGCCAGATTCAGGACTGGCGGCAATGCGTGCCGCACCCGCGAATCCGAGTGCGAAGCCGGCTGACACCAGCGTCATCATCAGGTCGCATGATGCGACTCGTTCTGCGACCAATGGCTCCATGTCCACCCGACGCAGTATCCGATCAAAGTGTCTGGCAGGCCCTTCGCATACCTTTGGATCACACAGGACAAGCGGATAGCGCAGCAGTTCATCGAGGGGAATGCGCTTGTGGGCCAGCAGCGGATGCCGTGCTGGCACTGCCACCATGAGCGCATCGCTCCAGGCGGGGATAGCGACGATACCGTCGCCCACCTCATCGGACTGCGCGAATCCCAGGTCGTACAGATCGTCATGCAGCCCCTTGATTTGCTGCGACAGTGGCACCTCGAAGAAGCGGATTTCAACCTCGGGTTCTTCTTGCCGGCAGAGCGCCAACAAGGCCGGCAGACGCGAAGGTGTAATGCCATCAGAAAGTGCGATGCGCAACTGGCCGTGGAAGCCGTTGGCGGCAGCCTTCACGCTGTCACGGGCCTGCTGCAAGGCGTTGAATACACGCGGAACATGATCCAGAAACAGCTTGCCCGCGCAGGTCAACCGCGTGCTGCGCGTGGTGCGGGCGAACAGCACCACGCCGAGTTCCTCTTCCAGCTCCTTGATGGCACGCGACAACGGCGATTGCTCAATATGCAACTTCTCCGCTGCTCGGGCGAAGTGCAGTTCTTCGGCTACAGCCAAAAAGCATCGCAGGTGTCGCAGTTCCATGTGCGAGGCGTCCGTTTAGCGGTACACGGGATGGCGGCGACAGAGATCCACCACCTGCTCACGCACGCGGTCACGTACCGTCGCCGGGGCATCGCCACCAGCCTCCTGTGCATCCAGCACGTCGCACAGCCAGCCCGCGAGCTGTTCGCACTGGGCCACGCCGAAGCCGCGTGTGGTCACGGCGGGCGTCCCGATGCGAAGTCCTGACGTGACGAACGGCGAGCGCGGGTCGTTGGGCACGGAGTTCTTGTTCGCGGTGATATAGGCGGCGCTCAAGGCCGCATCCGCATCCTTGCCGGTGTAGGGCTTGGCGGACAGGTCGATCAGCATCAGATGGTTGTCGGTGCCGCCGGAAACGATCTTGTAGCCGCGCTGCTGGAGCACGGCGGCCATCGCGCGGGCATTGGTCACGACCTGACGCTGGTAGGTCTTGAACTCCGGGCGCAGCGCCTCCTTGAAGGCCACCGCCTTGGCCGCGATGATGTGCATCAGCGGGCCACCCTGGATGCCGGGGAACACGGCGGAATTGAGCTTCTTATAGAAATCTTCGTCCTGCCCCTTGGCGAGGATGATGCCGCCGCGCGGGCCGCGCAGTGTCTTGTGGGTGGTGCTGGTCACGACATGGGCATGGGGCAGCGGATTCGGATACTCGCCCGCCGCCACCAGGCCGGCGACGTGCGCCATGTCCACCCAAAAGATCGCGCCTGCCTTGTCGGCGATGGCGCGCATGCGCGCCCAGTCCTTGTGGCGCGAATACGCGGAGAAGCCGCCGATCAGCATCTTCGGCCGAGTTTCCAGCGCGATGCGCTCCATCTCGTCGTAGTCGATGAACCCCGTTTCAGGGTCAAGACCGTAAGGCACGATCTTGTAGTGCCGGCCGGAGAAATTGGACGGGTTGCCGTGGGTCAAATGGCCGCCCTGGGCGAGGTTCATGCCCATCACCGTGTCGCCGGGATTGGTCAGTGCGAGGAATACCGCCGCGTTGGCCTGGGCGCCGGCGTGGGGCTGAACATTGGCATAGTCGCAATCGAACAGCTCCTTGATGCGCTCGATGGCGAGGCGCTCGGCCACGTCCACGTATTCGCAGCCGCTGTAGTAGCGTTTGCCAGGGTAGCCCTCGGCGTATTTGTTGGTGAATACCGAGTTCTGGATACGCATCACCAGCGGGCTGGCGTAGTTCTCGGAGGCGATCAGCTCAACGTGATCCTCCTGCCGGTTTTCCTCGTGCTCCAAGGCTTGGGCCAGTTCGGGGTCGAAGTCGTTGAGCGTGAACAAGGTGTCGTACATGGGTATGTCCTATCGTTTGGAATGTCTTGCTTGGGGCATGTTCTGGCCGGCCCGAATGTCATCCTTCTGCCTTCGCTTGCGCGGCAGCTTCCGCGATGGTGTCTTTCGCCGCACGCGATGACAGCAGGCGAGCGAGACGCACCACGATGTCGTCGATCTGCATCTCGTCGCAAATCAGTGGTGGCAGCAGCCGGATAACGCTGCCACGGGTGACGGTGATGAGCAGGCGTTGTTCCGCCAACGCGCGGCCGACCAGTTCCGTGCAGTCCTTGTCTAACTCGATTCCGATCATCAAACCCTGACCACGGATGGCGGTGACGTTCGGGTGGTCGCCCAGCGCCTTTTGCAGGCTGGCAAGCAGGCGCGCTCCCAGCATGGCGGCGCGCTTCGGCAGTTCGTCACGGGCCATGATGTCCAGCACAGTGCAGCCGACCCGGCACGCCAGCGGATTGCCGCCGAAGGTCGAACCATGCTGGCCGGGCGAGAACAGGTCGGCCGCTGCGCCGCGTGCAAGACAAGCACCAATCGGAAAGCCGTTGCCCAGCGCCTTCGCCACCGTCATGACGTCGAGGGTGATGCCGGCATGTTGATGCCCGAACCATGCACCCGTGCGGCCCATGCCTGTCTGGACTTCGTCGAGCATCAGCAGCCAGCCGTGCCGGTCGCACAATGCCCTCAGTTCGCGCAGATAGTCGGCACCTGCAACCCGGATGCCGCCTTCGCCCTGTACCGGCTCGATCAGCACCGCCACGATGTCAGGCGATTGCTCTGCTGCCTGCCGAACGGCGTCAATGTCGTCGTAGGGCAAGCGCAGGAAGCCAGGCAGCAGTGGCTCGAAGCCGCTTTGCTTTGCGAGGTTCCCCGTGGCGGACAGCGTGGCGATGGTGCGGCCGTGAAAGCCGTTCTCCATCACCACGATCTTGGGATTCGCAACCTGCTTGCGGTGGCCGTGCAGCCTTGCCAGCTTGAGCGCGGTTTCATTGGCCTCCGCGCCGGAATTGCAGAAGAACGCCCTCTGCATACCCGTCAACGTGCATAGCCGCTCGCCCAGCCGCTCCTGCCAGTCGATGCGAAAGACATTGGAGGTATGCAACAGCGTACCGGCCTGCTCGGCGATGACCGCCGCGATTTCAGGGTGGGCATGACCCAGGCTGGTGACGGCGACGCCGGCGATGGCGTCCAGATATTCCAGGCCTTGGTCATCCCAAAGCCGTGCGCCGCTGCCGCGCACAAAGGAAACAGGCTGGCGGGCATAAGCCCGCATCAGGTGGGAAGTCGCAGGTTGCATGGAAAGATCCTCTTTTCCGATCTGGTAGGTGAACTGGCGGACGCACTCTTGCGCCTGTGACGGGCCATCGCCTTGACGAGGCGCCATCGGCGGCAAAAGCAGCTCGGCGCATTGCAGCCGCTGGGTAAGGCGCAGTGCTTGCACGACCAGACGGCATGCCTGAGCGGTGGCGTGCGGCACGCTGGCCCCGTTGAGCCAGCACCCGGTCAAGGTGGCGCAGAACAGGTCACCCGTCCCTTTGGGGGTGGCGTCGATGCGTGGATGCCGGATGACCTCTGTCTGTGTGCGTGTGACCAGTACCACCTGCATTTCGTCGTGCGGCCAAGTGTCAGGCGCGGCGCTTGTCACCGCGACCCATTGGGTACGTCCCGCCAGCAAGGTGCGGGCAGCGGCGACCACGTTTTCCACGCTGTTCACCGCCATTCCCGTGAGGTGTGCCAACTCAAAGCCGTTCGGCGTCAATCCATCGGCCAGCGACAGCAGGTGGCGGCGGTAGGCATCGGCGATGCCCGGACTGACGTATTCGCCGTGGTCATGGTCGCCAAGCACGGGATCGACCACGACCCGCAATGCGGGTTGCGCGTCGATTGCTTGGCCGATCCAGCCACCCAGTGCCTGCGCCTGTTCCGGACTGCCGAGATAACCAGTGAGAATCGCCCGCAGTGGGGCCAACAAGCCTCGCTCGGACAGGTCACGAAGATAGCCGTCGAACCAGGCGGCAGGCATGGGGCCGCCGTGGATTGTCGGATAGTGCGGCGTATTGCTGAGAATCACCGTGGGAACGGCCGCAACGGTCAGCCCCTGCGCTTGAAGCGCGGGCACGGCCACATTGTTGCCGACACGGCCATAGACGACCTGCGACTGGATGGAAACCACGTCAATGGGCAGCGGCCGAAGCAACGCAGGCTCGGCGCAGGCAGCGGCAAGCTCCGTCAATTTGTCTCCCCCTCTCCGGCCGACGGCCAGTAGTAGGCATCTGGCGTGGCCCTTGCGCCGAAGATGGCTTGCCCGACGCGCACCACGGTCGCACCTTCCTCAATGGCGATTTCGTAGTCGCCGGACATGCCCATCGACAATTCGTCCAGGCTGATCCCGGCAGGGGCATCCTGCCGCAGCCGGTCACGCAGACCACGCAGGAGCACGAAGCACTCTCTTACCCGTTCGGCTTCGGCCGAGAACAGCGCCAGCGTCATCAGGCCGCGCACCCGCAGCGCCGAGAACGCCGGCAGCTCACGCAGGAAAGCGGCCACCTCGTCCGGCGGCAACCCGTACTTGCTGGTTTCCCCCGACGTGTTGACCTGCACGAACACATCCAGCCCACGCCCCTCGGCTTGCAGGCGTCGTTCCAGCGCCTCGGCCACGCGTAGGCTGTCGAGCGCCTGGAACTCGGTAGCGAAGCGCGCCACCAGCTTGGCCTTGTTTGTTTGCAGGTGTCCGATGACCGACCATTGCAGGTCTGTCAGGTCTGCCAGCGCCTCCCATTTCCGGTAAGCCTCCTGCGGCTTGTTCTCGCCCAGCGCGCGACAGCCGGCTGCGTAGGCCAGGCGCAGGCTCGCCTCGGGCTTGGTCTTGCTGACCGGCAGCAGGCGCACACCGGTGGGATCGCGTCCGACGCGCTGACAGGCCGCCGTAATACGGGCATGAACCGCCGCCAGGTTGTGGCGGAAATCCTCCACCGATTCCGCCTGCGGCCAGCGTCCATGCTGGTCATGCTGGGTGGAAGTGTCCAAGGGAATGTCAGTGTTCACAGATAAGCCTCTTTGCCGGGAAATCCATCGCGCACAAGAGGGTGCAAGTGTTGTCGGTCCGGTGTACGATTGTCCTATGCCAAACTTTATCACGTCCTAGATCATCATGGAAATCGTCGGGAAAACCGCAGCGGATATCTTCGACAGCATCCGTGCGCTGACGCTGCTTGGCTCGTACAAGCCGGGCCAGGAGTTGCCTACGACACGCGATCTGGCGGCTACGCTGGGCGTCAATCGCAACACGGTGGCTATGGCTTACAAGCGGCTGGCGGCGGCCGGTATCGCGGTCACGCAGGGGCGCTTGGGCACGTTCATCCGCAAGCAACCAGACCCCGGCGAGCAGGAAGGATTGCTACCCGACTCGCCGCTGGCCGACCTGGGCAGCGGCAATCCGAATCCTGTCTGGCTGCCCGACATCGGCGCAGCCTTGAAGCGCAAGCCATACCGCCCACGCCTGTATGGCGAGCCCACCGTTGATCCGGAAATGGAAGTCCTTGCGCGGCAGGCGCTGACGGGCGACTGCCCCGAACAGTTCGAGGTGAACCTGACGAGCGGTGCGGTGGATGCTATCGAGCGCCTGCTGACGGCGTACCTTGTCGCAGGCGACAAGGTGGCGGTCGAAGATCCGTGTTTCATCGGCAGCGTCAACACCTTGCGCATCGCCGGGCTGCAAGCCGTAGGTGTGCCTGTCGATACCCAGGGCATGGGCGCCGAAGGGCTGGAGCGAACCTTGGCGCAGGGTGCGCAGGCAGTCATCGTCACGCCACGCGCGCACAACCCCACGGGCGTCAGTCTGAGTGCGGCGCGCGCTCGCAAGCTGCGTGCAGTGCTGGCGCGCTATCCGCATGTGCTCGTCATCGCCGATGACCATTTCTCGCTGCTGGCGGCGGCCGACTACCACGATGTCATCCCACCCACGGCCATGCGCTGGGCGTTGATTCGTTCGGTGTCCAAGATGTTCGGCCCCGATCTGCGCTTTGCCTTTGTCGCCAGCGATGAACAAGCCGCCCAGCGGCTGCGCTTGCGCCTGGCGCCGGGTATGAATTGGGTCAGCCACCTGTTGCAAGATGCCGTCGCGGCCTGCCTGTCTTCGCCGGACGTTGCCATGCAGCTTGCCCAGGCCCGCGAGGACTATGCGAGGCGGCGGGAACTTCTGGCCACCGCCCTCGGCGCGCGAGGCATCGCCGTCACTTCGCCTGCCGATGGCCTGAACCTATGGCTGCCACTGCCGGAAAGCAGTCAATCCGTGGTGCTGGCGTTGGCGCAGCGCGGCTGGCTGGTGCGCGGCGGCGAAGCCTTTGCCGTGCAGGCATCGGCACACGGGCTACGTATCACGGTTTCAACCATCGACGAGTCAAGCGCCCAAGCGTTCGCCAACGTACTTGGCCATGTGCTCGCTCAAGGGTAACGCCGACTGGCCCACAGGATTTGGGATGCTGGGGCGGCTGCCGCCACGGCACCCGAATAGCCCGATGGCTGCGGCCATCGAATTCGTTGTTTCATCACTGGAGAATGTCCATGACGACCAAAGCCATCTTCTATCACGCCGGTTGCCCGGTCTGCGTTGCTGCCGAACAACAGTTCGCCACGGCGCTTGACCCACAGCGCTACGCGGTCGAGATCGTCCACCTTGGCGAGTCCAAGGAACGCTTGTCGGAGGCCGAAGGCTACGGAGTCAAGTCCGTGCCCGCCCTGGTCATCGCAGACCAACCGTTCCACATCAACTTCGGCGCCAGTATTGAGCAGTTGCGCTGAGCGACACCCTGCGGAGCGTGGCCAATGCGCTGCGCTCCGCAGGGCCTCACCCGCTGTCCGCCGCCAGTAAGAGATTCACTCTGACATCCACAGGAGCACGACATGAGCCAGATCATTCAACAGAACCCGCCGACCTGGGAGGTTGAGCGCTGGCTCAATACACCGCAGCCGTTGAGCCTGGAGAGCCTGCGCGGAAAGGTGATCGTGCTGGAAGCCTTCCAGATGCTTTGCCCTGGCTGCGTGCTGCATGGTCTGCCGCAGGCGACCCGCGTGCACCAGACCTTCCAGCCGTCGCAGGTGGCCGTCGTCGGGCTGCACACGGTCTTCGAACACCATGACGCCGACCGCGCTGCAGGCATTTCTGCATGAGTACCGGATCGGCTTTCCCGTCGGCGTCGATCAACCCGACGGTCGCGGTGGCCTGCCGCTCACGATGCGCGCCTATGGCCTGCGGGGCACGCCGACATTGCTGATCTTCGATGCCCTGGGCAGGCTGCGGCATCACCGTTTCGGTCAGGTCGACGACCTGTCGCTGGGCGCGCAAATCGCGGCACTGATCCTGGAGGGCCAGGCATCGTCCGATGAGGTGGCACCCATACCAGCTCCCACTACCGCAGCGCCCGGATGCCGCGACGATACCTGTATGTCAGGAGATGAGCAGTGATTGCCCCTTTTTCTTCGGTACCAGCAATGCCATGCACTCACGTGGGCATCCACACGACCGTGTTTCCACATCATAGACAGAAAAATTTCCTGTGCCCATCTTGCTGAGCGGACTCCCTGTCCTGTCCACCATACTCGCATTGGCTTTCGGCATGCGCTCACTCCATGCCGCGTGTCTTGGCGTGGCATCTGCCGTACTTGCGATGCTGTTGGCGTTCCCGACTCCAGTGGAAAGCCTGCTGTCGGCCGCATGGAGTTGGCTTCCGATCATGGTTGAGGTGCTGCTGATCGTCGCCGGCGGACTCCTGTTGTCCGAGGTCTTGCGCCAGTCCGGCGGGCAAGCCGCCCTGGCCGGCTGGATTCGGGACCGCAGCGGCCACAGCGTGAGCACGATCCTGCTGGTCGTGCATGGCGTCACCCCGTTTGCGGAAGCGCTGACGGGCTTCGGCATCGGCGTGACCATCGGTATACCACTGCTGGCCCATTTCGGTCTTTCACCACGCAAGGTCGTCGTGGTCGGCCTGCTTGGCCTGTGCGCGATTCCGTGGGGCTCGATGGGGCCGGGAACCCTGATTGCCGCCAGCATGTCCGGCGTGAGCTTCCACGATCTGGGCGTGGCCTCGGCCGTCGTCAACATCGTTCCGTTCGTCGTGACCGGCATCGTCGCCGCGTGGCTCACCAGCCCTGTCGAGCAGCGGGTCAGCGCCGTGGTGCAAGGTGCGCTCTCGGGCATCGGCCTAACCATCGCGGTCGCGGTGATGAACATGGTATTCGGCACCGCGCCCGCTGGCGCGTTGGGAGCACTGATCATGGCCGCAGTCCATCTGCTGCGCGCGGGCCGGGACGAGAACGCCGCCGCGCTGCAAGACGTCGGCCGCAAGGCGCTGACCAGCTACTTGCTGATTCTCGGCGGGGTACTGGTTGCGGGCTGGGTCGTGCGGTTGGCGGGCTTGTCCGAGAACTGGCGCTACGTGGCCTCGCCCGCGCTCTGGCTGTTCATCGCAGCCGCCTGGTTCGCCCGTGGCGTGCCGGAAAGGCAAGCGACGCTCCGGGCCTGGAAATCATGGGGGCAGGTCGCGCCGATCACGGGCCTGTTCATCGTGCTGGGCATCCTGATGGCGGTGTCCGGCATGGCCGCGTTTCTGGCTCAGGCGCTTGCCTCGATGGGGCAGGCCTACCTGCCGATAGCCCCCTTCGTCGGCGCAGTGGGCGGATTCGTGACAGGTTCCAACTCCGGGGCAAACGCGATGTTCGCCACGACACAGGCGGAGATCGCGCGCTCGCTTGGCCTGGACGTGCTGTGGTTCATGGCGGTTCACAACGTGGCAGCCGCCTTCCTCCTGATGGCGTCGCCGGGCAAGGTGGAGATGGCCATCCAACTAGCCGGCGACAGCGCAGCCGAGCAACGGCGCTGGATTCAGGCAACGGTGCTATGGGTCGCGTTCGCCGTCGTCGGGATTCTTGCGCTCGTCAACACACTGGTGATTGGCGGCTACGCGGCCAATTTCTTACGTGGATAGCCACTATCGTCGGGCGATTTCAGTGGGTTCGGTCGACGAGCTGGAAAATCATCTGGATGTGTTCCTGCTGGATTCCATAGACTGCTCGAAGAACGACAGCAGTGCAGCCATTGCAATCAAGCAAATGCCGATAATGAGTGGGGCCTTGACAGACCCTTCGACAAGCACGCCTGCGACCGCAGTTCCGGCGGAACCCGCTGTGATCTTCATCGCCGCAACCCAAAGGAATACTTGTCCACGTCCTTTGGCCGGTGCGTACTCGGTGCGGGCAGCCAGCGTGGCGGCGAAGAAGAACGCATTGAGCACCCCGGCAATCCAGTAAGTCAGCAGGGCGAGCAGGAAGGTTTGGCTCATCATCACCGCGATCAAACCGCCGATGACGCATAGCGCCAACATCGTCATCAGGCGATCAGGCTCACCACGCAGCGGGCGGAACATCACGCCAACCGATCCTGAGAGATTGCCGATACCGTAGGCGGCGGTCATCGCGGCTGCACTGGCGGCTGCAACCCCGAGAACAGAGGTCATATAGACCGCCGTGATGGGCAGGGCCGCCATGCCGAAGGCCACCAGCATGGTCATATACAGGGTGCGGCGCAGGCGGCCATCTCTGAGCATAAGGGCGACCGTCTGCCAGGCACCCGGAACACTGCGCACGTCGCCCCCATGTTCGGGCGCACTGTAGGGCAGCCGCATCACCAGCCAGGCAGAACAGAAAGCCGCTGCCGCCAACAGCAATCCAGCCACCATCGGCGAGGCCCAGGCCGAAGCAGCGGCCACCACCGATGGGCCGACGGTACCGCCGATCCCATAGGTGGCAACATCCCAACCTTGCGCGCGACGTTGGCTACGCTGGTCGCCGCCGGCGATGGCCGGCAATCGGGTGCTGATCCCCCCCATCATCAGAGGACCGCAGCACCCGGCAATGACAAGAAGAACGCCAGTCAGGATGAGGGGCGCGTGCCCATAGCTGGCAAATGCCGCAGCGAGCGACACCGAGCAGAGCACACATCCCCACGCAATGACCTTGCGGCCATCATCGGCCAGATCAATACGCCTTGCAATGAAGGGGCCAAGCAGGTGCGGCGCAGTAATACATGCGGCAAGGAAGCCGGCAACATTGCCACTGCCGCCCTGCATGGTAACGAGCAGTACGACGGCGACAATGGCGCCGCCATCGGTCATGCGGGCCAGCGTCGCCGCGATGACATAACGGGCCAGGCCAGACCAGTCGGCTCCTTTCGCGGGGGCAACACCGCTGGTGGGAAGCTCCAGGCTCAAAGGCTTGGCTTCCGGGCAAGCAGACCGAAGGGCGTCATGCCAACCCCAACTCGTCCAGCATCACGGCAAGTTGCTGGCGTTCCGCTCCATCCACAGCCATGAGTGGCAGTGGCAGGCTGGGTGACGGCACCAGGCCACGTAGTTCGGCTGCCGCAGCGACGACGCGCAGGCTCCCGCCGTACTTGCCAAACAGCGCCCACAACGGCTTGAGGCGATCCGAAAGCCTCATGGCTTCTTCTGCATGGCCTGCCTGGGCCGCCCGCGTGATAGCCACCGCCACTTGGGGAAACAACCCGCCAATCACCGAGTACCAGGCTTCGCAGCCGGCATTCAGGCCTATTGCGGCGCAGGCGTCCCCGCTGACTCCGATCGTGACGTGCGAAGGGATCATGCCCCGCAGATGATCGACGCGCGCCTTGGCAGCCGCGGGATCGGCCGGCACGCCGGGGATCTTGATCGAACACACATTCGGCAACTGCGCGATGCGACCATGAAGCTCGTCGGTGAACTCGAAGTGGGTGGTGCCAGGGTTGTCGTACACACACAGCGGCACCGACAGTTGGCGTGTGACGGCTTCATAGAGTCCGAAAACCTCATCGCCGGTCAACTTCTGGTAGGACACCGGTGCCAGCAATACGCCGCTGGCGCCCGCTTTCTGCGCGTCATCGGCCAAGGCGAGTACATCGCGAGTACGCACGGCGCCAATGCCGACGATCACTGGAGTACCACCGGCATGTTCAACCGCGAGCCGTGCCACCCGTGCCCGTTCGGCTATCGTGAGATAGGCATAGCTGCCAGTTGATCCGAGGGCGCAGATGGAATCCACCCCGGCAGTGGTCAATCGCCGAACCAAAGAAGCAAATGCCGCCTCGTCGATACCATCCCCACTGATCGGGGTAAGGGGAAATGCACTGAGGCCAGAAAACATGCGTGAACTCCTTTGTTGATGCCGATGGGCGGAGGAAAATAGGCGGTTCATGTACCTGTACCGCCATGTTCAGGTTAGTATTGTCACGAGCGTAATGATACATTGGCATAGGACAATGATAAAGATTGCAGGCAAGACCGCCGTTGAAATATCGGAGAGCATCCGCACGCTGATGCGGGACGGTGAGCTGCGGCCTGGGGACTCGTTGCCGCCTGTGCGCGAGCTGGCGGAAGTGCTTGCGGTCAACCGCAACACTGTCGCGGCCGCCTACCAGCGGCTGGTGAAGATGGGCATTGCCCTGACCCAGGGCCGCTTAGGAACCACCCTATGCGAACCGCCCCACGCGGGAGAGCAGGAAGGTTTGAGCGTGGGAACGGCGTTGATCGACCTGGCCGATGGCAATCCTGATCCACGGTGGTTGGCTGATGTGACGACTGTGCCAGCCGACTGCCTGCCCAAGCCGTTCCTTTACGGCGAGGACACGATCCTTCCGGCTCTTCGGCAGTTGGGTGACAAGTGGTTCGGGCCAGACTGTCCTGCCCGGTGGACGCTTGAATTGACTCACGGGGCGGTTGACGCCATTGAGCGCCTGGTTACCGCTCATCTGGCGCCAGGCGACAAAGTGGCCGTGGAAGATCCCTGTTTTCTTGGCACCATCAACGCAGTGCGCCTGGCGGGAATGCAGGCGGTGGGTGTGGAAATGGATGAGGCCGGGATGCAGCCGGATGCGCTGGCGGCAGCCTTGGACAAAGGCGCGCGCGCGGTACTGCTCACACCCCGCGCCCACAATCCAACGGGTTGGAGCCTGACCAAGCGCCGCGCAGAAGCATTGAGGCGCGTCCTCGGGGCGCACCCGGATGTGCTGGTCATCGCCGATGACCATTTCGCCCTGCTCGCCGAAACGCCATATCACTCCGTCATTCCCGCCTCGACAGCGCATTGGGCGCTGGTGCGCTCTGTTTCCAAGGGCTTGGGGCCGGATTTGCGCCTTGCTTTCGTGGCCTGCGATTCCGAGACAGCGGAAAGATTGCAAACGCGGCTGGCGCCCGGAATGACGTGGGTGAGCCACATCCTGCAAGCCATTGTGGTCGCCTGTTTGACCTCCGAGGAAGTGCGGCAGCAGCTCAATGGTGCCCGTGAGGCCTATGCGAGCCGCCGCAACGAACTGCGTACCGCCTTGTTGGCACAGGAGATCGACGTGTCACCCAGTTCAGGAGGACTCAACGTATGGGTGCCGTTGCCCAAGGCTGAGAAGGATGTTGCCTATGCACTGGCCAAGAGGGGCTGGTTGGTTCGGTTGGGTAGCGCATTTGATGTGCAAGGCGAGTGTCAGGCCATCCGTGTCACTGTATCCAAGTTGCAGGATGGACAGGCACAGCGTTTTGCGCTTGATCTGAAGGCTTGTCTTAGCTCGTAAACCATACAGGGCAGCCGCTGGAATATGGCTGCTTCTGGTGCGGCATTCTGCATCGCTAAGTGATCGCAGGTCCGCGCTGGCGGCCAATATCCCACGATACCCCGCCGCCGCGTACCGTGACGGCGATCTGCTGCCCTAGCCGCTGCTCGATGACGGGCCTCCACGGCACGAGGCTGAAACCCATGCCGTCATCGAGCATGGCGTAGCGCCCACTGGCGAGCATGACGGAGCGCCGGTAGATGCCGGCCACGCGCTGGCCGTCGGACGCGGGCCGATGCTCCAGGCCGGTTTCGGCGGCAATGTCCTTGGCGGCCTGCGCCAGTTCGCGGTTGCGCAATGTGCCCAGCAGGTTGCGGGCGAGAATCACGCGCGGGCCGCGCTTCTCGGCAAGGCCCTGTTCGGTCAGGAAATGGGCGCGCTGCCGCATCGCCTGTTTGGCCTCGCTGCCAAAGCCGAGGTCGCCCAGGCCGGAGCCACCGCCGATCAGTTGCTGGTCGAGCCAGGTGGCACCGATCACGCGGGCCTGCCGCTCGATGGGCAGGTGCGATTTCAGTTCCACCGCTACGCCGCCCAGGCGCTGCGCGTCGTAGCGGCGGCCCTGTTCGGCCAGGTCGTCAGGCACCTTCCATAGCCCTTCGGCCACGCGTTCCACGATGCCGGCCCGGCGCAGGGCTTCCAGCCGGCGGACGTGGGCTGCGACGACCTCCTGCGGGTCGCGGCCCGGCACGGCCTGACCCTGCGCGACGGCCAGGTGATGGTCGGTGCGGTACAGGCCGCCGCTCGCCAGTGCGGTGATGTTCCTGTCGGCGGCACGCACGTCGGCCGACCCCTTCACCTCCACCACGGCGCCAGTCGGATAGTTCGCCAGCTCGTCGCGGGCGTTCAGCGCGACGTAGTGGGCTTTGCCGTCCACGCCGTCGATGATCAGATAGCCCCGGTCGCGCAGCTCGTCGGCCAGCCCCTTGGCGGCTACGCGGCCGAGGATAGTACGGCTGCTTCGATCGGCATCCTGGCCCGGCTCGAACACCGCCAGTTCGCGCGACTCGCCGCGCATGGCACGCTGCATGGTGCGGATGATGTCGCCGCGCTCGCCCAGGGCGCGCAAGGCCTTTTCCGCGTCGGCATGGACAGCCCAGGTGCCGGGCTGCATCTCGTCAGCCAGGCCCAGGCGCTGCAAGCGTTGCAGCCGGCCGATCAGCAGCAGGCGTTGGCGTTGCAGCCGCGGTTCGTTGAGCCTTTCGACATGCACCAGGCCATCGTCGCCCAGCTCGCGCTTGAGCGTGCGATCCAGGCTCGTCCACCGCTCTTGTTCCACCTCGCGCTGCAAGGTCTGCTGGATCTCCAGCTCGGTGCGCGGCCCCAACCATTCGGTCGCCAGCTCGGCGGCGCGATGGCGGAAGCCATCGGCGATGTAGTCGCCCGCGATGATGAGGTCTTTGCCGGTGTCATCACTCCCACGCACGACGATGTGCGTGTGCGGGTTGTCGGTGTTCCAGTGGTTGACGGCCACCCAATCGAGGCCCGTGCCCAGGTCGGCTTCCATGCGGCCCATGAGGTGCCGGGTGTAGGTGCTCAGGCCTTCCAGCTCCGCGCCATCCTCGGGCGAGAGGATGAAGCGGAAATGGTGCCGGTCGTCGGCACAGCGTTCCTTGAAGGCGTCGAGGTCAGCCGCATCGGTCTGCGGCCCGTAGGCTTGGCCCGGCTCGCCATCGCGGCCCACGCCGTCGCGCTCGATGTAGCGCAGGTGCTTGGCAAGCGACCGCGGGCTGGCCTTGCGCTGGTTGATCAGCAGCGTCTTGATGGTCACGCGCCGCGACATGGGCGTGAGCTTCGCCCCCGCGAAGCGCGCCGCCGTATGGCCCCGCCCGAGGCGCGAGCCGGGCCGCTGGCCGGTGCCCCTGCCGGGGCCTCCCCCCGCGCCAGGACGGCGCACCGAGGACTTGCCGCCGCTGGCCTTGCCTGCCTGCTTGAGCACCTTGGAAACGAAGCCCTGACCCCGGTTCTTCGGGGCGCTGGGACGGATACGGAAATCATCGTCGCGGCTGTCGGTCATGGTCGCGCTCCCTGCAAGCTCCGGCGTGCCTGGTCGTGCAAAGCACGCGGACATGCCTGCATTGGCGCGGGCTTCGCGCCACAAGCAGCACGGCAGCGAAGCCACGCCGTGCTGCGCCACCCGCACGTGCAGACTGGCTTTCGACGCGGCCTGGTGCCGCGTCCTTTTGTCTTGCCTTCCGCCTTTGCCCCTCGCTGACGCTCCGGGCAGCGGCGGCCCGGCGGCGCTGCTGCGTGAGCAGCCAGCGCGCCGGCGAACACGGCGACGGCCATAGGCCGGGCGCGTTCGAGGCAAGACGCCTGCACATGGGAAGGCAGCGCGAAGTGCAGCGCGGATGCGCTGGCACTGCACGCGCGACGACCCGCGGAAAGCCACTGAATCGACACGCCCGATGGCACGATCAGATGCACGGCAACGTGCAGCGAATCGGCGGCCATCATGGGCGAGCCTCCAGCCAGACCGGATGCGCGACGCCGATCACGGCGGATGCGCTGACCGGCCCGAAATACCGGCTGTCGAACGACGCCGGGTTGGTCGCACTGAGCAGGAATAGTTCGCCAGCTCTAAGGCGTCGGCATTGCTGCCAAGCTGGCAGCGGCCGGCCCCAGCGATCGGCCCGCAGCAAGGCGGCCGAAGGCACGCCGTCGATGCGGACGATTTGGCCAGTGATGCACACCTCCTGCGGCGCGATTGCACCCACGCGCTTGAGCAGCGGCACGCGCGCCGGCAGGTAGCCGCGCTGCGCGGCCAGCGCGGCAGCGTCCGGCGGCAGCGTGGTCAGGACGATGCTGTCCACGGACAACGGACGTGGCAGCGAGCCGGCACCGTGGCCCAGCGGATCGACGCGATACCAGCCGACCGCCACACTGTCGGACGGGTTGTAGATCAGGCGCGGCAGCGGATGCACGAAGGACGCCCAGGCCAGCGCAGCGAGGCCGCAGGCGGACAGGCCCGCCAGCACGATGCGAGCGCGCAGGCGCGAGCGAGGCTGCGGCGCGGTGTCGGCAGCACAAGCGGCGGTCATGACAGCGCCCTCCCGGTCAGCCAGGCGGCGTGCCGCTCGGCGGTGTATTCGGGCAGTGGCAGGCGTGCGGCGAGCCGGTTGGCGAGCGTGCGCCAGTACGCGAGCGAGGCGCCGCCGGGCGCGATACCCAGCGCCTCGATGGCGTCGATGCGCTCCAGCACCGCGCGCACTGCGTTCTCGCCCTCGGCGTGCAGCAGCAGGCGCGCGCCCGGCTGCACGCCGGGGATGCGCTGCGCCGCATCGAGCGGTGTGCAAGCCTGCATCACCATGAGCTGCCAGCGCACGGTGCCGTAGTCGTTGGCTTGCCAGCGGATGCGGCAGAACATCGCGCCCGGCAGGAACACCGCGCAGCGCCGCCAGCGGTCGAGCTGGAGGGTGCGCGCGGGTTCACCGAAGCGCAGATAGAGCTTGAAACGCGGTTCGATGTAAGCCAGCGCCACGCGCGTCAGCGGCGCGCTGGCCGGCTGGCCGGTAAGTGCTGCGAGCGCAGCCGTGGCCGCGCCAGCGGCAAACGAGGCGGATGCAGTCATGGTGTGTTCTCCCTGCGGTTCTCTGGAAACTCCCGTTCCAGCAGGCCGCGCAGCAGGTCGGCCACGGTCACGCCTTGCGTGAAGGCCGACACCTTGATGCGCGCTCGCATGGCGGGCGTGATGTCGAGGGTCAGGCGGGCGGTGTAGAGGTCGCCCTTGCCCAGCGCATCGGCGTCGCCCTGGCGAATCCACGCCTCGGCGTGCGGATTCGCGGGCGGACGCGCGCCGATGCCGACGCGCTTTGCGCGTATCGGTGGCTTCGCTGTCATGTCGGCCACCGCAGCAGTTCGTCCACCAGGGCGGTGATTTCGCGGGCGGCGGCGCTGTCCGGCGCCGTCTCGCGTGCAAGCCGGCCAGCGGCCACGCTGTCGGCGAACACGATGCGCTGATGCACTTCCGCGCGCAGCGCAGGAAGCGGCTGGTCGGCGAGCGCCTGGCGCGCTTCGCGCCCGATCACGGTGGTACTGACGCGCCGATTGATGACGAAGGCCGCGCGCAGCGCAGGCCGAAACACCTGCGCCTCGCGGATCAGCGCCACCATCTCGGCGCTGGCCCACAGGTCGTATGGGCTGGGCTGCACCGGGATCAGCACGCGCTCGGCCGCCAGCAGCGCGGAGCGCGCCAAGGCGGCGATGCGCGGCGGCCCGTCGATGACGACATGATCGGCCCGCCTGGCGAGTTCTGGTGCTTCCTGATGCAGCGTTTCGCGGGCGAGGCCCACGGCGCTGAACAGCCGTGGCAAGCCTTGCTGGCTCCTGCGCTGCGTCCAGTCCAGCGATGAACCCTGCGGGTCGGCGTCCAGCAGCACGACGTGCTGGCCGCGCATCGCCAGCTCGCCGGCGATGTGCGTGGCGAGCGTGGTCTTGCCCACGCCGCCTTTCTGGTTGAGCAGAGCGACGATCATGGCCTGGCCCTCCATGCTGGAAAGCCGGGCTTTTGCTGCTGCGTTTGTGGCCGCGTGGCGGTTGTCCACCGCAGCGGCGTTTCCCTACTAAAAGTTAGAGAAATTGAGTTAGGGAAGTTAGAGGGCGAGGAAACCCAGTGCTGGCGCGGGTTTGCGGCTGATCGGCACGCCTGATAGCACGATAGTCCCACGCCTGATAGCACGATACCCCGCACGCCTGATAGCACGACACCATCCACAGGCTCTCCCGGAGTTATCCCCGTGCCGTATGCGGCACGGGCCGGAACGTCAGCAGTTCCATGCCGTTGTCCGGCATCCGCTCGATGCCCAGGACGTAGCCGGGTAGCGACTGCCGCGCGACAAGCGTGCGCAGGTCGCAGGCGAAGTCGTAGGGTTTGGCGGTGCTGCCCGATTTCTGGTGCAGGTAGCGAAAGTCGAACTGCCAGCCGTGTTCCTGCTTGCCGCCGTGCTTGCGCACCAGCCGGTACAACCACCGCTCGATGCCGCCTGTGAGTCGGAAATACGCCGGGTCGATGGTCAACACCAGGGCGGCATCGAGCACGCCCGCATAGAACCAGTCCGGCAGAATCAGCTCGATGCCCAGCGGCGTGCCGCTGGCATCGGCCAGTTCCTTCCATTCGTTGATCCAGGAAAAGCGGTGCAAGCGTCGTCCGGTTGTCTCGCGGATGGACGTGGCCACCGTGGTCGATTGTAGCCGATCCAGCGCAGCCTTGAGGCGCTGGTAGTCGCGCAGCGACTTGCCGCGCCCGACGAAGCGCAGGATCTCGTAGGGCGTGGCGCGCATCAGCCGCGACGGCCGCAGGCCCGCGTCCTTTGCCTCCACGATCTGCGAGGCCGCCCATATCAGCACATCCGCATCCCAAATCGTGGCGATGCCGTGCTCCTGCGTGCCTTCCACGCGGATCGTGACGTTGCCTGCCCGGAAGTCGATGGGCTTGACCCGCTTGGACTTGCCGAGCGAGAAGAACGGATAGGCCATCAAGTCCTGGCTGTCGCGCGGCGCCATGTCGCCGGGCAAGGCGCGGAACAGGTCGAGCTGTTCGCGCTCCTGCAACGGCCGCTGCCGGGACGGCAGCGCGGTGCTGGACATGGCGATGGCCTGCCGCGCGCCGTCGATCAGCGCGCACGGCTGTCGGCCGAGTGGTGCTCGGCATATTCGGGATCGGAGGTCGTCTCGAAGCTGCGGTCGGCCGCCCAGGCATCGAGGTCGGCCACGGCGTACATGACGCGCCGGCCGAACTTGCGAAAGCGCGGGCCGCCGCCGATCACGCGCTGCTTTTCCAGCGTGCGCGGCGACAGGCGCAGGTACTCGGCGGCTTCGTCGTTGGTCAGATAGCGTTGGGGCTGCGCGGCAGCGGTCGAGACAGTGGCGGCAGGCCGCAAGGGAGCGGGACGCATGGTGTGAACCTCCATCGTTTGAAAACGCCCGGCCACACAGCGCGACCGGATGGAGGCAGTCTCAAGAAGCGAGGGGTTTCCGATCAGGGCCGTTTTGCGTCCGCATCAAAACGACCCTTCTCAAGCGGCGGAAGCTGTGCTAGGTGGCGATAGCCGCCGCGCATCAGCGCATCGCCGCGCCGCACCAGGCGGCGTACCTTGGAGCGCAGGCCGCCGTCGCTGTACCAATCGGCCACGGCATCGGCACCGAACAGCCCTTCGCCCACATCGCGCAAGGACGCGCCCGCCAGGGTCGCGTCGAGCGCCTGTATGGTGTGCAGTTCCAGCAGCGCGGCAGGGGTTGGCCGTGGTTTGGCGACAGCAAGGCCCACGCCGGGCGGCTGGTTGCGCGCAGCCGCGACAGCGCCGCCGCGGTGGGCATAGGCGGCAGCCATGCCATCTTCCAGGCCGGGCGCGAGCGCGAAGCGCAGACAACGGCCTGGGCTGCGTGCGATCAGCGCCAGCCCTTTGCCGTCGTGGAGCAGGTGCTTGTGGCCGGGGATGCGCCAGAACGCGAAGGCGGTAGCGTCCTGCGGCGGATCGGCGTCGGGGTAGAGCTGCACCACGGTCGCATGACCAGGCAGCCAAGCGGGATGCGCGTCACGCGCATCCAGGGCCGGGTCTTCCAGCAGGCGCAATCCCCAACGATGCGCCACTTCCGGTCGGCGATGACGGCGCAGCCAGTCGAGCCGGTAGTCGGGATGCCTGCGCAGGTATTCCCAAGCGAGCGCGAGCGCATCCAGCCACAGAACGTAGAGGTATGCCGCCGTGGGATACCAATGCGCGAGGTGATGAGGATTGACCATGACGCCTCCTCCTGCGAACAGGACTCGCCGCCACGGAAGAACTACGCGCTACATCGCCCTTGTCGGAACGTCATGGGCTAAAAAGGCAGATGGGGCTGTCAAGACCGATTGGCTCCGATGCGTTGCGGTATTCGTCTCAATGCTGCGGCGGCAGCGCCTGAAAAGGGGGTACTGCACAAGCCAGCCTGCCGCAGCCCGCGCCAGGCATCATGTCTATTTGGATCAGACTGGTGGGGCTACGCCGCAAGAATGTGGATTGAGACTTACCGGGTATGACACCAGACTGAAAAAGTCACAGTAGGACGTATTCAGTCCGGGATCGCTCCGTCGCGCTCGGCCAGCCGGGTGTATTCCGACAGCGTGCGCGTGGGACGGAAATAGAGGTCGCGTAGCACGGGCTGCTGGCGCGGCCCAACGATGCCGGCCAGCTCGGACAGCTTGACGGTGCCCTGCGCGGGCATCCCGATCCCCAGGTCGATGAGGCCCCAGGCGGTGTCGCCATCGGTGGGATCAAGCGCGGCCAGCAGCCAGGTCACATGCGCGTCGGGGGTGAACAGGCGCACCACGGGCACCGGGTCGATGGCCTCGCCAGCGGCACGGGCCTCGCCGTTGGCGAGCAGTTGCGCGCGCTCCCGGTCGGTCGCGAGTGGCTGGGGCATGGTCGGTAATCCCATGAATCCAATGATGCACGGATGCGGTTTCGCGCCAAAGCGCGGAACCGCCAAGCCGGATGTGCGCCTTCGTGCGCAAGCACGGACGCGGTTCCGTGGCTTTGCTGGAACCCGCCGATGCGGATTTCCGTAAAGGCACAAAAACGGATAGCAACACAAAATGAACACTATAGATTGTAGTCCTATAGGGCGCAATGGGCTGTCATCTTGGTTTTTTGAGGGAAACCAGAGGTGGCGGCTGGGTATTCATTGGCAAAGGCGTTGAAGACGGTCAGAAAGGCGCGTGGCTTGAGCCAGGAAGCCTTCTCTGACGTGTCTAGCCGCACCTATATGAGTACCCTCGAACGCGACCTGAAAAGTCCGACCCTGCATAAGCTGGCCGAGCTGTGCGAGGTGATGGAGATCCACCCACTCACGCTGCTGACGCTGGCCTACGCGGGCGATAGCCCGCACAAGGCCGACGAGCTGCTGGCGCAGGTGCGCCGGGAGCTGGAGGCGGTGCTGAAGGAGCGCGACGCGGCGAAGCCGCGTGCGTGATGTGGTGATGTGCTGCGATCAGCAGCACAGCGCCCCGCCGCGGTGGGCGGGGCGCTGCGGCGGTCACGCCGCCTGGGGCTTGCTGCGCGACCAGATCAGGTCGTGCGTGCCGTCCTCGTTTTCGATCAGGCGGGCATAGACCGGAGCCGGGAACGAAGGATCGTCGAGGCTCACGGACTTGTATTCCCGCCCGGCCTCGCTGGTCTTGTTCCACGCCGCGCCGATGTCGTGGCCTGCGGCCTGGACGCGGTAGTCGGGGGCTTTCTCGTTGTCCCCCTTGTCGTTGAGAACCAGCTTGACCTTGACGTTGAGCGTCAGGGTGCGAAGCGTGCCGGCGAAGCCGTCTTTGTCGGTGGTGAAGGTGCCGATGTTGGCCATGATGTTTCTCCTTTCGGTTGAACAAGGTTCGCGCCCATCGCGTCCTTGTTGTGATCCGGCCGGCGGGGGACGGGCTGGCTGCACCGCTTGCGGTCGCAACGCAGTGGAGAGCCGGGAGGCGAAAAGAATTTGCTGCGCGAGGAAGCCGCGCAGCGGCGGGGAAATTGTTTTCGCCGGACGGTTGCAGCCATGAAGCCCGAGGCGCAGCCGCGCCCCCGCAAGGATTCACAACGAGACAAGGACGCCTTGGGCCGAACCGCTCCGAAAGGAGATAGGGCCGGCTCGGCATCCCCGCCCGAAGGCTTCTCCGGTACGCCCGCTGACGCGGGCCAGGTCAACCACGCAACGACAGGCGAGAACGCCCCTGCCACACCTTGCGGCGCAGGTCTTGAGGCGTGGCGTAGAAGCTCCATAGCGATGCCGGGTGGGTTGTCCGTGAACCGTCCTTCGTGACGTGATGGGCAGGAGTCGCCAGCGTTGAGGACGGCACGCATCCGCACAACCTGCCGCAGCAAGCGTCAGCGTGTTCGCCATCGCTCCGCCCACGCGGCGGGGCGATGGCCGGGCCGATCCGGCGCAGCCAGTTCGGCGGCATCGAGGGGCGCCAAGCTGCGCGCGGCGGGGATAGCCCGCAGGGCTTTCCCCTGGAGGCAAGCGCAGCGCGCAGCGCCCGCAGGCGCGAAGGCGTGAGGGATTGAAGCCGAATGGCCGTGACGGCAAAGACGGCACGGGGCGAAGCCCGAAAGCCTGGCGGTGCATCGCGCCGACACGCCAAAACAAGAAGTTGATTGAAGAAGGGCGCTATGTCCGCTGTAACATCGACTTGGAAAACTGGACTTGTATGTCACCCGTCATTACTACAGAGGCTTGATTTGCCGAACACCATCTACACCAGCACCTTCACGTTCGCCAAGCGTGAGTTTGACAACGAGTTCCATGTACTGGACAACGCCATCGCACAGCTTGCCAGATCCATCCCCGGCTACATGGGCGAGGAAGCCTGGGAAAACTCTGCCACAGGGCTAATCTCCAATGTGTATTACTGGGAAAGCATGGAGGCGCTTCGGGTACTAATAGAGCACCCGATTCATCAAGAAGCGAAGCGAAAGCAAGCACGGTGGCTCAATGGCTTTCAAGTGGTCATCGCCCAGGTGACGCATACCTACGGCGATGGTGGTATTCCGCATCCGCTGGGCAAAGTTCGGCCATCCCGTCCCTAAGCCATCGCCTTCCTCGGTGCCTTATGCAAGGCACTGCCGGCGGCCCGGCGCAATTCTGCACTGATATTCTGCAAAGTATCGGAACGAATGGCAGCGTGCTGCCAATACAGGGGTATATCGAGTGAACGATCCGGGGCAATACATGCCACGCGGCCTTCCAGTAGCGCAGATTGCAGCAGTGACTCGGGGGCCAGACACCACCCCAAGCCAAGCGCTGCCGCGTCAATAAAGCCGGTAGCTGTCGGCAAGTAATGGATCGGCGGTGCCAGGTGGGCGCGGGTGATTCGGCGTACGAAACGCCACTGCAACTCATCCTTGCGGTCGAACACGATCATCGGGGTTTTGGCGAGTGATGCTGCATCCACGCCAACAGGAAAGTGGCGTGCAACAAACTCCGGTGCCGCAATGGCCTGGTAGCGCATCGCCCCAAGCGCCTCAACCGTGCAGCCCTGCACGGGGGCGCTTTCAGCCGTGACGGCACCGAGCACAGACCCGTCGCGCAGCAATCCGAGGGTGTGATCCTGATCGTCCACCCGCACGTCGAACAGATAGCCATATCGCTGGTTCAGTTGGGACAAAGCGCCGAGGAACCAGGTTGCAAGCGAATCACTGTTGACCGCAATGGGGATGGGGCGTGTCTTCGCGCCCGGGCTTTCTTCTGGAAGAAAGTCGGCCAGCGCCTCCGCTTCCAAGGTTTGCATCGGTCGCACTCGACGTAGCAGCAACTCGCCTGCCGGCGTGGGCCGGCATGGTGGCTGACGCACCACCAACACCTGTCCCAGCCTGTCCTCCAGCGCCTTGATGCGTTGGGACACGGCGGAGGATGTGACGCAGAGGCGGCGGCCGGCCGCCTCGAAGCTCCCTTCTTCCAGTACCGCAGCGAAGGCCGCCAGTTGAGGGTGGATCAAGTCCATAGCTACTCTCGAAGATTAGATTTTCTTGATGAAATGAAGAATATCTAATTTTACTTAAGATGGCGACTGCTGCACCATAGCTCAATTTCTACCACTTGTGAGTCATCTGGATGCTTCTTTCTGCTGCCGCTGCCGGATTCATCACCGGGGCGGGCCTCATCATCGCCATTGGCGCACAAAACGCCTTCGTGCTACGGCAAGGGCTGCAACGAAGCCATGTCGGCTTAGTCGTTGCGGTCTGTGCGCTTAGCGATATTGCCTTGATTCTTTGCGGCGTTGCCGGTGTGGGCGCCCTGGTACTGAAGTGGCCACAACTGATGCAAGTCCTGCGGTTCGGCGGAGCAGCATTCCTCGCGTGGTATGGCCTTCTTGCAGCACAACGGGCCTGGCGCGGTGCTGGTGCCTTGGCGCCAGAGCAAGGCAATGAGAAGAACTGGCGCCGTGTGCTTCTGGCCTGCCTGGCCTTCACCTTTCTCAACCCGCACGTTTACCTCGATACGATGGTGCTGGTTGGCAGCCTGTCCACCCGCTATCCAGGCGTGGCGCAATGGATGTTCGGGCTTGGGGCTTGTATTGCCAGCATCGCGTGGTTTTCGTCCTTGGGCTTTGGCGCACGTCTACTGCAACCGACCTTCCGCAATCCCAAAGCATGGCGCGTGCTCGACGGCGGCATTGCCGTGTTCATGCTGACGCTGTGCCTGATGCTGCTACTGAACCCGCTTCACTGAACATCTGTTGAGCGTGGTTCCTACTGGAGATTCGTCATGCCTACTGTGACACCTTTTATTGCGCCAGCCATTGTCGAGCTGGCTCCTGGCTTCCGGGCCTTGAGCATCAGTGTCGAGAACGACTGCGTTACCGAGTCGGGCCTGGCTGCCGAAGTCTTGATGGATGCCTGCCAATCGCTGGCTGCCGGCGGCCCAGCATGGGCTGAGGCTCATCTTGTGGCGTGGGCAGACGTTTTCCGGAAGTTCGGCGCCAAACCACAACGCACTCCCTGTTCTGCCGAAGCTTTGCGCAAGCGGGTGCTGCGCGATGGGCACCTCCAGAGCATTGATCCGGTAGTCGATCTCTACAATGCCATCAGTATCCAGTACGCCGTTCCGGTCGGTGGGGAAAACTTGTCGGCCTATGTCGGTACGCCCCGCCTGGTGGTTGCAGATGGAACAGAGTTGTTCGACACGATCAAGGAAGGCCAGCCTGCCCATGAATCCCCGGAGCCGGGAGAAGTCATCTGGCGCGACGACGTAGGCGTAACTTGCCGGCGCTGGAACTGGCGGCAAGGAGTCAGAACCAGACTGAGTTCAGAGGCTCGGCGCATGTGGTTCATTCTGGAAAGCCTGCCGGCCATGCCACTGCCTGCGCTCCATGAGGCGGGTCAACGGCTGGTCGAAGGGCTGCACTTGATGATGCCGGACGCAAGCATCGACACGAAGCTGGTGGGCATCGAGACGACGTAGCTTCACTTTCCGAAAGTAGCTATGAAGTACAATTTAGTGTTGGGGACGACCCCAGCCTGCGGGCTAATTTATCGTCCGGGACGACCCGGCTCTTTGTCATAGGAGAGCCGTATGGCTTGGATTCTTTTGGTCGTTGCCGGTCTGCTTGAGGTTGTCTGGGCTTATACGATGAAGCTCTCGGACGGCTTCACCCGGCTGAACTATTCCTCCATTACCATCGTCGCCATGATCGCCAGCTTCGGGCTGCTTTCAGTGGCGATGAAATCCCTCCCCCCTGGGCACGGCCTACACGATCTGGACAGGCATCGGCGCCGTAGGTGCCTTTGTCGTCGGCATCTTTGTATTGGGTGAGGTTGCCAGCCCCATGCGTATTCTTGCGGCTGTTCTGATTGTCGGCGGCTTGGTGCTGATGAAACTCTCCTCCTGAGTGCGAATCCCGCAGGATTCTCTCTTGCGATACACGAGGGACAGACAATGAACCTCCGCAGCTCCCTTCTAGTGCAGCTCATGGCCCATAAGAAATGGATGGACATGGGCTTGTACGAAGTGCTCCAGTCCCCGGCCTACGCGGACAGGCCCGATGCAGTGCAACAAGCACTCTACTGGATGAATCACATCCACATCGTCGATCAGATATTCCGATCCCACATGCTAGGGAAGCCTCACGGCTTTACTTCGACGGAGAGCAATTTCTTTCCTCCGCTGCTGCAATTGCGGGAGGCGACCGAAGGGCTTGATGATTGGCTAATCCAATATGCCCAGGAATTGGATGACGTTGCTGCCGGGGAGGAAATCGACTTTTTTTTCACCGATGGCGACAAAGGACGAATGAGCCGCGCACAAATGTTGATGCACCTAGCCAGTCATGGCCTCTATCACATCAGCGTGACCACTCACGAACTGTCCAACCAAGGGCTACCCACACCCCCACTTCTGCTAACAACCTGCTTGGGCCAGGAGGCGGCAAGGGAAACCCAATTTAGCAACGTCGGGCAGGCACCCCGATATTCAACATGAGCAGAAAGGAAACCACACAATGAAAGCGATTCTGTTGAGAACCCACGGCGGGCCGGAAAACCTGCATCTGGAGGATGTTCCAACCCCTACGCCTCAACCGGGGGAGGTGTTGGTGCGAATCCATGCTGCGTCCGTGAATCCCATCGACCTCAAGATCCGTGCCGGCTTGCCCATTGGCCCGCAGCTCCCCGGCATCCTGGGGTGCGATTTCTCGGGGGTGATCGAGCAGGTGGGCGACGGCGTGGAGTCCTTCCATGTCGGCGATGAAGTTTACGGTTGTGCCGGGGGCGTTCGTGGCCTGGGTGGAACCTTGGCGGAGTTCATCGCGTGCGACCCGGCGTTGCTGGCGTCAAAACCGCGCTCGCTCTCGCATCGGGAAGCGGCGGCATTGCCGCTGGTGGCTATCACGGCATGGCAGCTCAATGACCGCCCTGGCGTCAAAGCCGGGGAAAATGTCTTGGTGTATGGCGCAACCGGAGGTGTGGGGCATATCGCCGTGCAAATCGCCAAAGCGCGCAAGGCTCGGGTGTCTGCTGTTGTGAGCAATGAGGAAAAGGCCGCGCTTGCACAGTCCCTGGGGGCTGACGAAACCATCCTCTATACCGAGGAAACGCCGGAAGCCTATATCCAGCGTCTGACCGAAGGCCGGGGCTTTGATGTGGTAATCGACACGGTGGGCGGCGCCAATCTGGACAAGGCGTTTCAGTCGGCTTCCACGGGAGGCAGAGTGGCAGCCAGTGCCGCTCGCAGCACCCATGATCTATCGCCATTGCATGCCAAGGCCCTGAGCCTGCATGTGATCTTCATGCTGCTGCCAATGCTGACCGGCGAGGGCCGAGCCGAGCACGGTCGGATTCTCAAGGAAGTCGCAGCCTTGTGTGATGCGGGCCAGCTACGTCCTATCTTGGATGATGCACGTTTTGATCTGGCCCACGTTGCCGAAGCCCATGCGTTGCTACAGGCTGGTGGGGTGACAGGTAAGGTAGTCGTGGATGTGATTCGTAGCTGATCGGAGATTGGTTGTCGCCGCCAGTTTTTGAGGGCCTCGTACTGGACTGCGGCGCTTCCAACTCCGTCGCCTGAGCTACTGCGAAGGCGGCGGGGTTCTGATTCGGCTGTTGGCTTGGAACACCGGGCGCGGCTACCGCCGCGCCCGGATTTTTGCGTCCACCGCGCCCAGGGCGGAACGGCCTGGGCGCGGTGCCAATCGTGCTATTCCTTCGTTTCGATGAGCCACCACACGGCGCGCGGCAAGGCGCGGCCCGTGATGGGATGAATGTCGGTGAGGTCGGCGCAGGCCGTCCAGCCCGAAGGCGGGCGGTAGGCGCGCACGTCGCCTTCGCCGTGCCAGCGGCGGGCGCGTACCGTGCCGGGGGCATAGGTTGCCGCCATGCGTGGGCGGCTGGTGCTGGTGCAGGTCATGGGTGCTTCTCCTTCCAGCGAAGCGCCCCGGTCGGGGCCGGGGCGCTTGCCTTCGGCGCGGGTCAAGCGGCCAGCGCCTCGGCGGGTTCATCCGTCACGGCGTCGGCATCCTCCGGGGCGTCCTGCTCCGGGCCAGCCTCCTGCGCGACCTCCTGCGGGCCTGCGGCCTTGAAGATGGCGGGCATCCAGCCCGTGCCATCCGCCAGCCGCTCGGCTTCGCTGGCAATGTCGGCCTTCTTCAACTTCGCCAGCCGGGTGACGTGCTCCGGCGCATACTCGCCCACGGCTTGCAGAATCGCGGCCTTGGAAACGTGCTTGAAGTAGCCTTCGGCGGTCGGCTTCCACCATGCCGCCATGTCGAGGCCCACGGCCTGCGCCAGTTCTTCGCCGCGCTGGTGCGTCGTGGCGCGGGGCGTCACCACGTCCACCGTGGAAGCGACGCATACGGCCAGCAGCCGCACCAGTTCGTCTTGCGGCTTCGCCAGCAGCACGGCGAACAGTTCGGCGCTGTCCTCCGGCAAGGCTTCACCTGCCACCTGTTGCAGTTCGTGCAGCGCCACGACGGCGGGCGATTCCGGCCAGTCCGGGGCCATGCCTTCCAGCCGGTCTTGCGCCGTGAGGCGCACGCCCAGCGGCAGGCCGTCGCCGTAGGCGTCGGGCTGCAAGATGGTCTGCACCATGCCATGCACCAGCGCGGCCAGCGCGACTTGCGGATGCCGTGCGACTTCGATTTGCAGCGCCGCCGTGCGGTGGGCGCTCAACCGCTGCGCCAGCCGATCGGACAGGCTCGTGGTCTTGGGCGCGTCGTCGGTGTCCTCGTGCTCGTCGTTGGCGGCTTCGCCTTCGGTGCTGCCGAAACCGCGCCGCAGCTTTTCCAGCGTGCGCAGCGCCTTGGCCTCGGCTTCGCGCAGCAGGCCGCGATGAATGACGGCCTCGCCGTTGCGGTCGATGGTGACGATGGCCCCGGCCACCTCGCGCACCTCGGGGGCATAGCCTTGTAAGGCGTCCTCCGCGTCTTGCAGTTCCCCGACCACCTGATCGCGCCGCTGTTCCAGCTTCTCGGCCTTGGCTTCGTCCTCGGCGTCGCAGGCATCTTCCAGTTCTGCGTCGATCTTTTCGAGGCGGGTTTCCAGCGAGGCGATGCGGCGGGCCTCGCGGGTGGTCGGCTCGCGGCGATGGCGCGGGGCGTTCTGGAACGCCTGCCGTTCCTCGTAGGCCAGATGCGGCACGGCCTCCACCCATGCCCAGCCCTCGGCGCGCACGTTCTCGGCCAGCGTTGCCAGCTTGTCGCGCACCAGCGTTTCCAGCACTCCGGTATCGGTGAGGTAGGTTCCGGCATCGCCTTCGGCGAACAGGTCGCGGCGGATGCCGCCGTTCGCTGCTCTGTAAGCGTCCAGCCCGACGAAGCGCACCAGCGCGTGCGTGGCGTCGATTTCGCGCTCGGTCAGGCGCTCGCGCAGCGCGGACGCGCCACGCTGCCATTCCGGCGCACCATAGAACGCGGCTTCCTGTGCGGCATGGTCGTCGGTGACGGTCAAGGCCATCAACTGTTCCAGCGTCACGCTGCCGGCCCGGTAGTCGGTCATCAGGCGCGGCGAGACGTTCGCCAGCTTCAACCGGCGCTGTACCACCAGCGGGGCCACACCGAAGTCGGCGGCAATGTCCTCGATGGGTCGGCCTTCCTTGACCAGTGCGGCGAAGGCCGCGAACTGGTCGGCGGGGTGCATGTTCTCGCGTTGCACGTTCTCTGCGAGGCTGACGGTGCGGGCCGAGGCATCGGGCACCAGCAGGCACGGCACTTCGTAGTCGGCGGGGATGCGCTTCTTCTTCGCCAGCAGTTTCAAGGCGGTCAGGCGGCGGTCGCCTGCGACGACTTCGTATTGTTCGCCATCGGCGGCGAGGATGACGATCAGGTTTTGCAGCAGGCCGATGCGGGCAATGCTCGCGGCTAGTTCGGGGATGGACTGGCGCGGGGTTGTCCGCACGTTGCGCTTGGAACGGCGCGGCAGCAACTGCGAGAGGGGAACCAAGATCAGGCTCTTGGACGGGTCGGCCACTTCCAGCGGGGCGGCGGCTTCGATGGCGACGGCTTCGGTTTTGAGTACGGCGTTCATGGTGATTTCTCCTAGCGGTTGGGATGCAGCAGCGAGAAAAGCGGCAAGGGCTGCTGCCTGCCCCTGCCGCGTGGGGATTCAGGCTTTCAACTGGCGCAGGCCATCGGCCAGCAGCCACAGGGCGCGATTGAGGCGCACGCTTTGGTCGATGCCCTGCACTGGCCGAGTGGTCTGGCGGCGGCCATTCGCGGCGCGGGCGGACAGGCCGCCTTTGGTCAAGTTCTCCTGCGTGCGGTTGAACACGCTCCACAGGTCGCGGCGGTCGTCGTCATGGCGGCGCGGCATCAGGATTTGCGATTCCGTGATGGGCGCGGGCTTGTCCTCGTCGTACTTCAACGCCAGCGCAGCGCGGGCGAACACTTCCGATTCCCCGCCGTCGAGCGTGATGGCGCGCATGGCATCGCGCGATTCCTGCGCCCGGTCGAAGCCGTGCAGGACTTCGTATGCGCCTTCGATGACGTGCCCGGCTACGTCGCCCTTGTGGGGTACGCGCACGTCGGCCACGGTGTCGCCGCAGACAAGGCCATGGCTGCAAACGAAGCGGAACATCCCGGCCAGCATCTGGTAGCTGCTGGTGCCGTCATGGGAGTTCAGCAGGATGATTTCGTTGGCCTCGCGGCCGTTGATCTGGCTGGCGTGGCGCAGCCGAATCATGTGCTTGGTGTAGTCGCGGCGGTCGTCGTGGCGCACGCGGGTTTGCGTCACCATGAAAGGCTCGAAGCCTTCCCCGCGCAGTTCTTGCAGCACGGTGGCGGTGGGGATGTAGCTGTACCGCTCGGAGCGGCTTTCGTGCGGTGCCTCCGCAAAGATGGACGGGGCCACGGCCCGGATTTGGTCATCGGACAAGGGACGTTCCGAACGCAGCACCGGGGAACGGGAAGCGAAGCGGGATGCGAGTTGCATAGCATTTCTCCTGACAAAGAAAAAAAGGTTTGCTGTTCACACCGCACACCGGATTCCTAGATTCGGAAGCCCAGCCTTTCGGCTGTTCGGTGCGGTCGGCACGAGGAACCCGGTTGGCCCTGTTGCCACCGTCTTTCCTGAGTTCATCGCCCGCGACGGTCAGGAGCGCGCGAACGGGTGCCGTCAAGGAGGCAAGCGCAGGGTTGGTGCGGCCCGCAGCGCAGCGAGGACACGGCCCTGCGCGCCTTGACGGCACACGGGCGCGGGCTACAGTCGCGGACAAGGTGATGAAGTCAGGGGAGACGGCTGGACATGGCAACGGCCTTCCCACACGCCGACCGCACGGCAAGCGAAGCGCGCAGGCCCGGATCGAGGAATCCGGGCCGGAGGCGTCAGCCGAGCGGAGCGAGGGGACGATGGAAGCCCGACAGGGGCGAGACGCCGCAGGCGGCTCGATGCGCTACGCGCACGACAGCGCGACCGGCCATCTCCCAGGTGGCCGGGGACGCCCGGACTTCAACGCCGAAGAAGCAACAAGATCAGGACGAGCACACGCAAGGCATCGTGGGCCTGATGCGGCGGCTGTCTGGCCGATCCGGTGGTGTTCAGGGGCGCCAAGCCTGCGCGGCGGGGATAGCCCGCAGGGCTTTCCCCTGGAGGCAAGCGCAGCGCGCAGCGCCCCGTCAGGGGCGCGTAGGCATCACGCCGCGTCGTCAGGACGCAGGCTGGATTCCGCAACCGGCATCCAAGGCGATGACGAGTCCAGCAAGTAGCGCGCACCGCGGGCGTACATGCCCGAAAGTCCGGTGGGCCGGTAGAACCCGGTGACGCGGCGCCGGAACTGTGCGCCGTACTCGTTGGTGAAGATCACCGCGTCGCCGATCTTGAAGCGCAAGGGCTGGCCGTTCTCCGGCGCGAACGGCTTGAGCGCATCGTGCTGCGCCGTGATTTCGAGGATGTAGTCGTGATGGCTGCTCATGGCATTGATCTCCTTCGATGGTTGAGAAAGCGCAAGGAGCGCCTTGCGGCGCTCCAAGGGCCGGGTCAGACAACGATCCGCCCGGCCAGCCGCGCATCGCGCGCGTAGGCGCTCAACCGCTTCTCGGCGCGGAAAGACAGGTCGCGCTCGATCGGCAGGCCCAGCCCGCCGCGCACCGTCGCCAGCTCGCCCAGGCTGACCCAGCCGATTTCCGGCTCCCCCAGGCCCAGGTCGCAAAGACCAAAGGCGTGGTCGTGGTCGTCGGGATCAATCTCGGTCAGCAGCCAGGTCGCGCCGGCGTCCGGCGTGAACAGCTTGACCACGGGGGCCGGATCGAAGCCCGGGTTCTGCAAGGATTCGCGGCCGTTGGCCAGCAGCACGATGCGCTGCTCGTCGGTGATGAGTGCGTGGTTCATGGTGAACTCCTGAAAGGTTGCCGGGCGGAATTGCCCGACCCTTCCGGGGCACGGCGCAGCGCAAGCAGTCAAAGATCGAAGACGGCCGCCAGGCCGCAAGCGCCAGTGGCGCGCAGTCATTGACGGCGAGCACGCCGTGGCACGATGAAGGGAACAGCAAGACCGCATCCCTCGCGCCTCCACGCTCCCCGGTTTTCGGCAAGCGGAGCGCGCAGGCCCGAATGAAGTCGGGCCGGAGGCGTCAGCCGAGCGGAGCGAGGGAACGATGGAAGCCCGATGGGGCGAGACGCCGCAGGCGGCTCGATGCGCAGCACGACAGCGCGACCGGCCATGCTTCTTGGCCGGAGATGCCACTATCACACCTATAAATTCACCATCAGTGAAATTTTATTGACATTACGCGCAGACTTGTGCTGTAATGCCCTCGGCTAGGCGAATCGCCTAGGTACACGTTCTTTGAAGTGTTGCTCTTACCGTAAAAGCGAAAGGTCAGTGCATTGCCTGAAGTGATTCAGGCCGCTCCTTCATCCAGTGTTGGAGATTTTGAGGTGAGGCAGGCCGGTAACGATCGGTCCGCCGCGAAGGTTCGCCCTCGCATCGTCCCGCGCACCACGGTTAGCCAGATGCAATCTGCTAATCACAAAGCGCAATCGGATAGATGCTCGGACGGGGCTTCATCACCGCGACGACTGGTGTTGGGCTTGCGCATCGAGTTGGCTCCTTTCGGCCAATCGCCTTGTTACGGGGCTTCGGCGTTGTGCCGGGTTTAGAAGGAGCAATCCATGAAATTTGAAACTTTGAAGAACAGCATCGCAACGCTCCAAAAGCTGCGCGATGCACATTACAGCCAACTCGATGCTGGCGCTCTGGCTGAACTGGATGACGTGTTGTGGCAACTGCGCGATATGTCTGAAAGCTCTGAGAAGCGGGAGCACGATCACGGGAAACTCCTGGATCGGACTCTGCGCATCACTGACATCGTCATCCGCGCAGTGAGCAATCTCACTGACTGGATGAAGTGATGGAAGTGGGCCAAGACGCAGCAAGCCCAATATTTGATTACCGGAGTCGATCATGAACGTTGGACAAGCCATCAAGCTATGCCGCACTCGGCGGGGCATCTCCCAGGCTGATCTGGCGCGACAGGCTGAATGCTCGGTTTCCTATCTTTCCATGCTGGAAAACAATAAGCGTGATCCGACGCTTTCCACCATGACCAAAATCGCCCATGCGTTGCATATGCCCGTGGGCATCATCTTTTTTCTCGGCGCTGAAGGGGATGATCTGACGGGCATCGACAAGTCGCTGCAAGGAGACCTTGCGCGCACGGCACTGGAACTGCTCAATGAGCCAGTCAGCGACCAACGCCCCCTCCTATAGCCAGCGCCGCATGGGCACGCTGCAAGCCCTGCATGTTGCGCTGGGAATGTCTGTCGGCGACCTCCCGACATTGGCCGAGCGTGCTAACGACCTTTACCGAGTCGCAAAGTCCATCACCAAACCGGACGGCAGCATCCGTAATACTTACGATGCACGGGAGCCATTGAAGGAAGTTCATCGAAGGATCAAGAGTCAGATCCTCGACCACGTGAACTACCCGGCCTATTTGACGGGGAGTATCAAAGGCTGCGATTACAAGGTCAACGCCTCGCTCCATGCCCGCGCACGGATCGTCATCAACGAGGACATCAGCGGTTTTTTCCCTTCCACGTCGGCAGACCGCGTGTTCAGCATCTGGCGCGGCTTCTTCGGCTTCAGCGAGGACGTGGCGCGATGCCTGACACAACTGACGACCCGGCATGGCGAACTGCCCCAAGGGGCGATAACCAGTTCATTCCTTGCCAACCTCGTGTTCTGGTGGGATGAGCCCGAGTTGTTCGGCAAGTTCGCAGCCCAAGGTCTTGTTTACTCTCGCTATGTCGATGACATCGCCGTGTCGTCTAAAACGTTCCTGACCAACGAGGCAAAAACGAACGTAGTGCGGCAGGTGTACGGCATGCTGCTCAAGCATGGCTATAAGGCCAAACGAGCCAAGCATGAAATTGCCACATCGGGCAGCCGCATGGCCGTCACGAAGCTCGCAGTGAACAACAAGCCTGGCTTGGACAAAGCCACGCGCAACAAGATTCGTGCAGTCGTCCATGCCGTTGAACGACGCATCGCGCAAGGCGAGGCGCTTTCGTTTGAGCGTGGCCCATACGCCCAGGCAATGGGACAAGTTCTGCATCTGGAAAGATTTCATCCCGGCGATGCGGCACCACTGAAGAGGCGACTATTAGCCCTCAAAGAGGCAGGTTCAGCCCTGCCCCACTCCTAATAGAGAGGGAGGAGACAAGTGATCCTGACCGATAACGAAACCAAAGTTGATCTGCTGAATAACGAAGCCATTGCCACCACGATTATCGGGCTGCTTCGTGCGAAGCCCGACCACCCAGTGACGATCGGAGTGCATGGCGACTGGGGGGCGGGGAAATCCAGCGTGCTCGAAATGATCGAGGCCGGCTTCGCAGACCAAGACGATGTTCTGTGCCTCAAGTTCAATGGATGGCGTTTCCAGGGCTTCGAGGACGCGAAGATCGCCTTGATCGAGGGGATCGTCACAGGCTTGATCGAGAAACGTCCGGCGCTGAAAAAAGCGGCAGTAGCCATCAAGGACGTCTTCCGTCGCATCGACTGGCTGAAGGTCGCCAAGCGATCCGGCGGCTTGGCCCTGACCGCATTCACTGGCATTCCGACACCGGAGCAAATCGGAGCCATTGTCGGCTCGCTCGAAGCGCTGGTGACAGACCCTGCCAAGTTCGTAACGAAGGAAAACATTTCGGCGGCCATCGACCAGGCGAAGGCCGTGCTCAAGCCGGGCGAGTCCAAGAACGTGCCAGAGGAAGTGGAGGCTTTCCGCAAGGCGTTCGACCAGCTTCTGAAAGATGCTGGCATCAAGCAGCTCGTTGTCCTGATCGACGATCTTGACCGCTGCCTGCCTGACACAGCCATTGAAACACTCGAAGCGATCCGGTTGTTTGTTTTCACTGCGCAGACAGCGTTCGTCGTTGCGGCAGACGAGGCAATGATCGAATATGCGGTGCGTAAGCACTTTCCCGACCTGCCTGACAGCACCGGGCCGCGAGACTACGCCCGCAACTACCTCGAAAAGCTCATCCAGGTTCCGTTTCGCATCCCGGCCCTGGGAGAAGCCGAGACGCGAATCTACGTGGCGTTGTTGCTGGCCGGCGCCGAAGTCGGCGAGAACGACGCGGACTACGGGAAGCTGATCGCCGTGGCGCGGGAGAAGCTGAAACGGCCTTGGACCAGCGGCGGTCTGGATGCCGCGACGATCAAGACGGCGCTCGGCAAGCAAGCCGAGAAGGCGAACAATGCTCTTGCACTCAGCGACCAGATCGGTCCCATTCTGGCGAGCGGCACAAAGGGCAACCCGCGCCAGATCAAGCGCTTTCTCAATACGCTGTTGCTGCGCGAACGCACTGCGACCGCGCGCGGTTTCGGCGACGACATCAAGCTACCCGTGCTCGCAAAGCTCATGCTCGCGGAACGCTTCATCCCACGGTTGTTCGAGCAGATCGCGTTCGTTGCAGCGATCCATCCGCAAGGACTGTGCGAAGACCTCGAAGCATTGGAGAAGAACCTTGCGGCGACTGACGCTAAAGATGGCGAGTTAAAAGGTCAGAAATCCGCAGAGCCCACACCTGCACCCGATAACGCTGTATTGATCGAATGGAAATCGTCGGAGACGGTGTGCGACTGGGCGCGCCTCTTGCCGAAGCTATCTGGACTCGATCTGCGCCCCTACTTGTTCGTGACAAAGGACAAGAAGGACTACTTCGGCCCGGTGTCGGTGTTGGGTCACTTGGCTGGTGTGGTCGAGAAGCTGTTCGGCGGCAAGATGACCGTCCAAGGCTACGAAGTCGAGTTGAAGCAACTCGTGCAGCCTGAAGCCGAGAAGGTGTACGAGGCCATGCGCAGCAAGATCATGGGCACGGGTGTTTTCGACACCAAACCGGCGGGCGTCGATGGTCTCGCCGTCCTCGTGAGGGCGCAGCCCAGCCTCCAGAGCCGGTTGCTGGATTTCCTGGAGGTGTTGCCAAGTAGCAAATGCGGGCCTTGGGTTGTCAGCGGCTGGCAAGGCGTCATCAAAGACACCGAATGCGCCACTCGCCTGACGAAGCTGCTGGGAGACTGGAGCAAAGTCACCAACAACCCCGGTCTCAAGGCCAGCGCCGAAGCGGCGCTCAAAGATCTGAAGGGAGGCCGCTAATGGGAACCTCGACAGCTTACGGCGGGCCAGGTGGCGGGACACCACTTGTTCCATCATGGCTGGGTGACATCGATGGCGGTGGCGCCCCTGCTGCTCCGGGCAATGGTGCAGGACCGGATGGCCAGCCGCCCGCGGACGGCGCCGCACCGCCGGTGCCGCCAAACCGCCCACCTATTCCCAGGACAGCGGACCCGCAGCGCTTCTCTGGCGCTCGCAACAGCTTCACGCGATTCGCTGGCTCTGGTGGCAGCGATCGAGCCAACCTGGGCCGTGCGGTCTCAAAGTACATCTCAACGTCCGCCGGGGGTTCACGCCAGGCTGCCCAGCGCATGGGCGCCTCTCGGGGTGCCGGCGCGCGGCTCCTCGGCTTCTTGGCCGATGCGCAAACGCGGGGTGTGCGCGAAGCGTTGCGTGCCCTGGATCTAGAATCGTTGGCAGGTCGCCCGATCACTGAGATTTTCGTCGGCTTGGCCGACTACATCTGCCCAGGCGCGGGAACGGTCGATGAAGGCATCGCCCGCGAGGCTTACATCGAAACCATTGTTGAATTGGCGAGCGAGGGTCTCACCGACTTGGCCACATTCACCCCGGATCAGATGCAGACGGTTTTCGAGCTATATGCCACCCATGCCATCGAGGCGCGCATCTGCAATGACATCGGCACCAAGGCCGTGACCATGCCGACAGATGCACAGGCAGCACATCGGGTCGAGCAGCAGTTGCGCGACTTCATCCGAGGTGGAGTGAGCGATGCGCTCACGCGAGCACGGGCGGAGACACCCAATCTCACCCCCGAGCGGGTTCAAGGCTTCGTGGACGCGGTGTATGAGTCCGCATTTGCGATCTTGCAGACCCTCGGCGAGGCGGAGGCCAATGAATGAAGCGACAACTCCTGGTGGGTCGTTTTGGCCCGGATGACCGCTTAGATGTGACAGCGGGCGCTGATGAACAGACGACCTACCTGCAGCTCGTCGCCGGCGAGAAATCCTTGGATCACGGTATCAGTGGCGCGCTGACGAGTCTGAAGAAGATCGGCGTATTTCCTTCGGAAATCGGCATCGACCTGCTGGTACTGGCCGCCCATGTCCATGCAGCCGACACACGCATCTCTCGCACCGAGCAGTCGCAGGATTCGTGGACGCGCGAGATACGGCTGGTCGTGCCGGTCAGCGATCCGACTCGCTGGGGAGCAGCAACGCCGACGCTCAAGAGGTCTCTGGACTTCTTGACGGGAGATCGCTGGACGATCGGCTTCAGGGCACGTCCAGATCGGTTCACGACGATCACCCAAGTGGCTCCTCCAAGTCTGATCGCGCCTCCCTTTGATTCCGTCAGCCTATTCTCGGGAGGACTGGACAGCCTTATTGGTGCTATCGACCTACTGGAGGATGGCGCGACGCCATTGCTGGTGAGCCACTTCGGGGAAGGGGCGACGAGCGATGCTCAAGGCAAGCTGTTTGCAGGTTTGAAGAAGCATTACATCCAGTCATCTTTCGAGCGTTTGCGGGTCGGCATGACCTTCAAGAAAGGTCTCGTGGCAGACGTTGGTTCGGAGGACAGCACGCGCGGCAGGTCATTCCTGTTCTTCGCGCTCGGGGTGTTCGCGGGCACAGGGCTTGGGCGCCGTTTTGTCCTGCGTGTTCCCGAGAACGGACTGATCGCGCTGAATGTGCCTTTGGACCCCCTGCGGTTGGGATCAAACAGCACCCGCACCACACACCCGTATTACATGGCGAGGTGGAACGACCTGCTCATCGCACTCGACATAGATGGCGAGATTCGGAATCCGTACTGGGACAAGACGAAGGGAGAAATGGCCGCAGCCTGTCGCAACCCGGACCTCTTGAAGAAGCTGGCGACGGATTCGTTGTCGTGCTCGTCCCCCGCCAAGGCCCGATGGCTAGGACATGGTATTGAGCAATGCGGCTATTGCCTGCCATGTCTGATCCGTCGCGCAGCCTTGACGGCAGCATGGGGGGCCGGGAACGACCCGACGACGTATACCGTTCCAGACCTTCATGCGCAGCCGTTGGACACGCGCCAAGCGACCGGGATACAGGTTCGGTCGTTTCAGTACGCGATCGAGCGCTTGAAAGGTAAGCCGCAGCTTGCGAACCTCTTAATCCACAAGCCCGGCTCGCTTGTCGACGAAGCCGCACACCTAGACCAACTCGCCGATGTCTACCGGCGCGGCCTCGATGAGGTTGCACGGCTCATCGACGGTGCCGAAGCGAGACCGAGTTGACGAGGGTGAGTACATGATTGCCACAGCGGGCCTCGTGGACTTCCACTGCCATCTTGATCTCTACCCGAACCATGCTGCGGCAGTCCAGGACGCGGAGGCCTCTGGCGTGTTCACGCTGGCGGTGACGACGACACCTCGCGCCTGGCCTCGCAATCACGAACTCGCGCAGCGCACAAAGCATGTTCGAGCGGCTCTGGGACTGCATCCGCAGTTGGTCGCAGAACGCGAGAACGAGATCGAGCTATGGGATCAACACCTTGCGGAGACGCGCTATGTCGGCGAAGTCGGGTTGGACGCCGGCCCCCGGTTCTTCAAATCGCTCGATGCGCAAAAGCGTGTGTTCCAACACGTGTTGCAGCGTTGCGCGCAGGCCGGTGACAAGATCATTACGGTTCACAGCATCAGGTCGGCCAAGGCGGTACTCGATCTTGTCGAAGCACATCTACCGCCCGAGCGCGGGAAAATCGTTCTCCACTGGTTCACGGGAACAAAGAGCGAGGCGAAGCGTGCGTTGGAATTGGGCTGCTACTTCTCGATCAACGCGGCAATGCTGGGCAATGAGAGGCACGCACCGATGGTGCAGGCTATCCCCTTGGATCGGATGCTGACGGAAACCGATGGTCCCTTCACTCGCACTGGCGACAGGCCCTCGCAGCCGACGGATGTAGTAAGCGTCGTCGAGGAACTGGGCTGTTTGCATCGGCTACCTGCAAACGACATGGCCAGCCTTATTCGTGACAACCTACGAGCATTGCTCGGATAGCTGGAGACGAAACGCTCCGCGCGAACCTCTACATCCGCTTGAGTGTTCCCCAGCTCGCCCTAGCAAGTTGTCCCGATAGCTGCTGAACTTCACCATGTCTCTATGCAGCGTGCTCATGGAGTCCGAGGTGGAACATCTATCGCAAACGACCAACGCGGCCGGCATCGACAACGACATCGGCCGGTCTCTCCCCTTGCCGGGAACGGAGGCCTACGAGGCACTGCCGCAATTTCCGAAGCGCAGCGCCCTCCCCTTCCGACGCACCATTCGCCGCCAGGAACTGCGGCAGATAGTCCCCTTGGCCGAAACGACGATCTACGAAATGGAGCGCCACGGCGAGTTTCCACGCCGCTTCAATCTGACGCCGCGATGCGTGGTGTGGGACTTGGCCGAAGTAGAAGCGTGGGTCGAAGAACGAAAGCAAGCGCCTCGCAGCGGCACCTCGAAGCCGGATGTCCACCTACGAAAAACCCGCCCTGTCCGGGCGGGTTCGAGCGAGAAATTGTCAACGCCGACTTAAAACTGACCCACTTTGCTGCTGATCGCCGAAGTAATTCGGACCCACCTGGGGCCGTTATCGGCGCTGCTCGGACGCGAAGGGCGTAGCCCGTAGCGGCTGAACAACGCGGCGCTGATCATGTCAGCGCCGATGCCCTCTTGGTTGCCTGCCCGGCCCTTCGTTTGTCCTTCAGCCGGTAGCTCTCCCCGGTGATCTGCACGATGTGCGCGTGGTGCAGCAAGCGGTCGAGCATCGCCGCCGTCATGGTCTGATCGTCGGCGAAGGCACCCGCCCACTGAGTGAACGGCAGATTGCTCGTGAGCACCATGCTGCCGCGCTCGTAGCGCTTGGCCACGACGTTGAAGAACAGAGTCGCCTCCTCGCGCCCGAAGGGCAGGTATCCGATCTCGTCGACGATCAACAGCTTCGGGCCGATGACGGCGCGGTTGAAGTACTCCTTCAGCCGTCCCTGCGCCTTGACCGCGGCGAGCTGCAGCATCAAGTCGGCCGCGCTGATGAAGCGCACCTTGTGTGCGGCCATCACCGCCCGGTGGCCGAGCGCCAGGGCGATGTGGGTCTTGCCCACGCCGCTGGGCCCGAGCAGCACGACGTTCTCGGCGCGTGGCACGAACGCCAGGTGGGCGAGCTCCTGGATCTGCGCCTTGGGGGCGCCGCCGGCGTGGCTCCAGTCGAACTGCTCCAGCGTCTTGGTCGACGGCATCGTTGCCAGGCGCATCAGCGTCGTCGTCCTGCGCTCGTCGCGGGCGACGATCTCGCTGGCGAGCACGCGCTCCAGAAAGTCGGCGAAGCTGGCTTCGTTGCGGGCGGCGTCTTGCTCCAGCGCCGGCCACTCGGTGCCCAGGCGCGTCAGCTTCAACTGCTCGCACAGCGCGTTGATGCGCTCGGTCTGCAGCGTCGTCATGCGAACACCTCGAGTAGCTCGTCGTAGACGGCCAGCGGGTGCTGCAAGCTCTCCACCGGCATTGCCACGCGTTGCGGGACGAACGGCGGCGACCTGAGCGCCGGCGCTGGCAGCATGACCGCGCGCTCATCGGCCAGGCGCACCATCGGCACCGCCTTGGTGGTGCCGTGCACGCGGCGGTTGGCGATCTCGTCGAGCCAGCGCCGCACATGCACGTTGGCCAGCTCCACACTCAGGCGCGGGCCGCTGGCCCCGAAGGTCGCTGCCAGCGGCACGACGAAGCTGCCCTTCAAGTACGCGTTGAAGCGCTCGACTTTGCCCTTGGTCTTGGCCCGGTACGGCCGGCACAGGCGCGGCGTGAAGCCGCAGGCTTCGGCCAGCGCCTTCATCTCGTCGTTCCACAGCGGTGCAGTCCGGGACCGTAAGCGTCGCGCTCGATGACGACCGCCTTGGTGTTGTCGAACAGCACGTGCGCGGGCACGCCGCCGAAGTAGTCGAAGGCTTCGCGCAGCCCACCACACAGCGTCCTCGCGTCCTCGCCGGACGTGAACTTGACGAAGGTAGCGCGGCTGTAGCCCATCGTGGCCACCAGCGCGATCAAGGGATCGCGACCACGTCGCACATGCGTGAAGTCGGCCTGCATCTGCTGGCCCGGCGGTGTCTCGAAGCGGACCACGGGTTCGGGCTCGCTGCGCTTGAGCGGCGCAAGGAACGCCTTGAGCTGGCTGATGCCGCCGCCATAGCCGCGCTCGCTGATCTCGCGCAGCAACACCGTCGCCGGAATCCAGCGTGGGCGCGCCTGCTCGACGCGCTCGCGCAAATAGCTCTTGTAGTCGTCGAGCTTGCAGGCACGCGGCTCGCGCGGCCCATAACGACGCGCCGCATCGTCACGCAGGTATCGGCGCACCGTGTTGCGCGAACAGCCAAGCTGCTTCGCGATCGATCTGACCGCCTCGCCCCTTCGGGCCATCACTCGTATCTCCACTGCACTCTCCTGGGTCAACATCGACGGCACCGAAAAGGCCGTCATCCTCACCCAGGTGGGTCACTTTTACTTCGGCGCAGTGGGTCAGTATTACTTCGGCGGCAACAAGAAATGAGGCCGGCGACGTTCCTCATCCGACCAGGGCTTGCAGTTCCTTGGACGCCGAGCGCGGCAGCCGCCGCCCCTCCTTCGCCACGTTGACCTGCAAAGCCACTCGCGCCACCTCCAGCACGTCCTTGGCCAGCGCACAACTGCCCTTGGCCTGCAACCAAGCCAGCACGTCCGCCAGATGCCAGATCGACGCACTGCCCTCATGCACCGGCACCGGGAAGCTGCCCGGATGGGCCAGCATCAGCTTGCGCATATTCTGCCGAGACACGCCCACGATATCGGCCACGTCGGTCAGGCCGACCAAATCCGGCGCCACCTCGATCAGCTTGGCCGACGGCGCGGCACGGCGCACATGGGCCAGCGCACTACGCACCGCGTCATCCGCATCGGTCGCCTCGCGCGTGAACTCCAGCGCCAGGCGCCCCGGCTGCCCGATGCCGACCAAGGCATCGTCGCAGCCGGCTTCGCCCAGACGCTCGACCAGTGCCTCCGGGTCGCCGTCATCGTCGGCAAGCTGGTAGTTCAGGGTGAAGGTGTATTCCATCGCGCTACTCCTTGGCACCATCTTCAGCCTCGTGCTGCTTGCGGTGCGTGGTGCAGTTGTCCACGACGCGCCGCAAGGCGCGAGCATGGTTGCCGGGGTTCTTCGGTGTGCTCCACACGCTGGTGATGCAGAACTCGCCGCAGCGGCATTCCTCATCGTTATACGGGCAATAAATCCGTCCCCACGCGTGGCTGCCGCCGACTTCAATGCGCCAGCCCTGCCCTTCGGCATGCCTGAGAGCTTCCTCAACTTCCTTCTTCGGGTGAGAGGGACGGGCCGTCAGTGATCTCCAGTATGGGGATGACTGGAGAGGTTGTCAAGTGACAGCCTTGTCCAATGACACATGAGCCTGAAGGTGGTGGCGTAAATCCAAAGTGAGTTGAGCCTGAAGGTGGGTGAATCGGGATCATGGAGACATGATCGTGACGCTTCAAACCCATGCCCTGCAAACCCTGGAACAAGTCCGCGCCTTCATGGCAGGCGCCGGGCCCGTCTCCTTCACCCTGACCGATCGGGATTTGGC
>Ga0209959_100225_pt1 | contig 71065 bp, 60 predicted proteins | sample ThiBiot_300_biof_2_FD_183943 | JGI IMG/M metagenome (GOLD analysis project Ga0209959, IMG submission 183943) | Wastewater bioreactor microbial communities from Cape Town, South Africa - Thiocy_expt_300_biof (SPAdes) | ecosystem: Engineered > Bioremediation > Thiocyanate > Unclassified | place...
GCCAAATCCCGATCGGTCAGGGTGAAGGAGACGGGCCCGGCGCCTGCCATGAAGGCGCGGACTTGTTCCAGGGTTTGCAGGGCATGGGTTTGAAGCGTCACGATCATGTCTCCATGATCCCGATTCACCCACCTTCAGGCTCAACTCACTTTGGATTTACACCACTACCTTCAGGCTCATGTGTCATTGGACAAGGCTCAGGCTTGCCAAGTCCGTCCGCGCCCCGCACCATGCGGGGCGTTTTGTTTGTGGAGCCGTGAAATGACCGCATGCCCTCTGTGCGACACCCCGGGCGGGGCGACCCTGTGGCAGGACGATTTCTGCCGCGTGGTGCTGGCCGACGAGCCGGACTATCCCGGCTTCCTGCGCGTGATCCTGAATGCGCACGTGAAGGAGATGAGCGACCTTGCGTCGGCCGACCAGCGCCGTTTACTGGACGTGGTGCTCGCCGCCGAAGCCGCGCTGCGCGCAGTCATGACGCCCGACAAGATCAATCTCGCTTCGCTCGGCAATGTGGTGCCGCACCTGCACTGGCATGTGATTCCGCGCTTTGCGGACGATCCGCATTTTCCCAACCCGGTATGGGGCGAAAGGAAAAGGCCGGCGCGGCGTGCGGCACCGGCCGATCTGGCGGTGCAGCTGGGCACCGCCCTCAGCCGGCGGCTTGCCCGCGCTCGGGGAACGGAATGACGGTGGCGCCCGCCGGTGCCGGCAGCACGCGAGCGGCGGGGAAGACGGCGGAGAAGGTGCTGCCCTTGCCGGGAATCGACTGGATGTCGAGACGCGCCTCGTGGCGGGTGAGCACGTGCTTGACGATGGCCAGGCCCAGGCCGGTGCCGCCCGTTTCGCGTGAACGGCTGCGATCCACCCGGTAGAAGCGCTCGGTCAGCCGCGGAATATGCTCGGCGGCGATGCCTTCGCCGGTGTCGGCGACGGCAAACACGCCCTCGCCGCTGCGCGTCGTGTGCCAGGTGAGCGTGATCTCGCCGCCGGCCGGCGTGTAGCGCACCGCGTTCGACACCAGGTTGCCGAGCGCGCTGCGGATTTCCTGCAGATTGCCTGTCAGCCAGGCGCCGCTTTCGGGCCGCAGGACGACATGGTGCCGTCCGCGCGAGAGCGATTCGGCCTCGGTCTTCAGCGCCAGTGCCAGCGTGGGGACGTCGACGGTCTCGTCTGGCGTGTGTTCGGAGCCTTCCAGCCGCGACAGCATCAACAGATCGTCGAGCAGGCGCTGCATGCGCCGGGTGTGATCCAGCATCAGATCGAAATAGCGGCGGCTCTCGGCCGCCGGCAGATCGGGCGCGTCGGCCAGGGTCTCGACGAAGCCGCCGACCACGGTCAGGGGGGTGCGCAGTTCGTGCGAGACGTTGGCGATGAAGTCACGGCGCATGGCGTCGACGCGCTCGAGGTCGGTGATGTCGCGGGCAACCAGCAGTTTCTGCGATTCGCCGAACGGCACCAGTTGCAGGGACAGGGTGAGTTCACGGCTGACCGGCGATTTGCAGACCAGGCGCCGCGAATAATCGGCGGCGTCGAGGAATTCGAGGAAATGCGCCTGGCGCATGAGGTAGCGGATGAACTGGCCGCGATCGCGTTCACAGTCCAGGCCCATATAGGTACGGGAAGCGGGATTGCACCACTCGATCTGTTCGCTGCGGTTGAGAATGACCATGCCGTCGGGCACGGCCATCGCAGCGTGCTCGAACTGCTCGAGCGCGCTGGCGAGCTCGCCGCGGCGAGCTTGATGACGGCGCTGGAGCTTTTGCAAGCGGTAGAAGATGTCGCCCCAGGTGCCGGTGGCGTCGGGCGGTTCCACGGCATCCGGGTTTTCGAGCCAGCGGGCCAGGCGGAATTCCTCCCACAGGCGGCGCAGCATCACGAAGGCCTGGATGCCGGCGAGAAACCCCAGCGCAGCCACCCAGCCGGAGCCTGCCCACAGAATCAGCGCCACGAACAACGCGCTGGCCAGCACGCCGAGCGGACGCCACCAGAAACCCATGTTCAACCTTCCCCAAAACCCGGTAGGCGGATTATCCCACTTCGGCCGAAAAGCGATAACCCGCGCCGCGCACGGTCTGGATCAGTTCGGCGTGGCCGGACGGTTCCAGCGCCAGGCGCAGGCGGCGGATATGGACATCCACCGTGCGCTCTTCCACGAACACGTCGTCGCCCCACACCTGATCGAGCAGCTGGGTGCGCGAATAGACGCGCTCGGGATGGGTCATGAAGAAGTGCAGCAGGCGGAATTCGGTCGGCCCCAGCTCCAGCGCCCGCCCCCCGCCGGACACCCGATGGCTGGAAGGATCGAGCCTGAGGCCGTTGATCTCGACCGGCTCGTCGGTCATCTGCGGCGCGCGGCGGCGCAGCACGGCCTTGATGCGCGACACCAGCTCGCGCGGCGAAAACGGCTTGGTGAGGTAGTCGTCGGCGCCGGTATCCAGCCCCAGCACCTTGTCGCGCTCCTCGCCGCGCGCGGTCAGCATGATGATGGGGATCGGCTGGTAGCGTTCATCGCTGCGCAAGCGTTTGCACAAATCGATGCCCGACAGGCCGGGCAGCATCCAGTCGAGCAGGATGACGTCGGGCAGGGTGTTTTTGAGGAATGTCAGCGCATGCTCGGCGTCGCCGGTGGCGGTGACCTGATGGCCCGCCTGCGTCAGGTTGAATTTGAGCAGTTCCTGAATCCCGGGTTCGTCTTCGACCAGCAGAATATTGGCAGCCATGGAGTCTCCAGCCTTGTTGCGATGTTGGCCATGCTATGACGGCAGTATGACCGATTTATGACATCCGGCGTCCCCGCAAGCCCCTGTCAGTCCGCGCACTGGTAGAATTCCCGGCTTATTCGTTCGCCCCGTCTGCCATGGATAAAACCACCCATTTCGGCTACCAGCAGGTCGCCGAATCCGAAAAAGCCGCCAAGGTGGCCGAGGTCTTCCATTCCGTCGCCGCGCAGTACGACCTCATGAACGACCTCATGTCGGCCGGTCTGCACCGCTTGTGGAAACGCTTTGCCGTGGCGCAGGCGGGGTTGCGCCCCGGCATGCGCGTGCTCGACGTGGCGGGCGGCACCGCCGACCTGACGCGGCTGTTCCTGAAGGAAGTCGGCGAAACCGGCACGGTGCTGCTGACCGACATCAACTTCTCGATGCTGCGCGAAGGCCGCGACCGCATGCTGAACGAGGGCAGAACGCCGCCCGCCGTGCAATGCGACGGCGAACGGCTGCCGTTTCCGGACAATCATTTCGACTGCGTGTCGGTGGCCTTCGGCTTGCGCAACATGACCCACAAGGACCAGGCGCTGGCCGAGATGCACCGCGTGCTGAAACCCGGCGGCCGCCTGCTGGTACTGGAGTTCTCCAGGGTGTGGAAGCCGCTGGAGCCGGCCTACGATCTGTATTCCTTCAAGCTGCTGCCGCTGATGGGCAAGCTCGTCGCCCACGACGCGGCCAGTTACCAGTATCTGGCCGAGTCGATCCGCATGCATCCGGGCCAGGAAGAACTCAAGGCCATGATGGAAGCCGCGGGATTCGCCAAGGTCCGCTACCACAACCTGACGGCCGGGGTGGTGGCCCTGCACAAGGGCTTCAAGGTTTGATCGCGTTGGGTTCAATCGCAGCGGGCCTCTTCGAACGCAGCCTCAACCACCTGCTGCAGCAGTCGCCGGGCACGGCCGAGGCCTTGCTGAAACACACGGGCGCAAGTGTGCGTTTCGACCTGACGCTCGCGCAATTCGATTTCCGCATCGCCGCGGATGGCTGTTTTTCGGAGGCCGTGATCGACGTTCCCGATGCGATCATCCGCCCGACCGCCGCGCTGGCCGCCCGGCTGCCGTTTTTTGGCCGCGACGCACTGCGCCATGCCGACTACAGCGGCAACCCCGCGCTGCTTGCCACACTCGATCGCGTTTTCGGGCAGATGGACTGGGACGTCGAAGCCGACCTGGCGCCGTTGGTCGGCGACATCGCGGCACATCGCCTGCACGCGTCCGGGCGAAGCGCAATGGGCGGCCTCGCCCGCGCCTGCTCGACGCTGGCCCGCAATGGCAGCGAATATCTGGTCGAGGAAGCGGAGTGGATGGCGCGCGGGATCGACGTCGCGCGTTTCAATCGCGCAGTCGATCAGCTGACCGATGATACGGCACGGCTGGACGCCCGCCTGCGGCGACTCGAAACACCCGACGCATGAAACTGCTGCGCCTCGCCCGCATCCTCACCATCGGCCTGCGTTACGGACTGGAAGAATTCTTTCTTGGCCACGCGCGGGTGCGGCCGCTGCGCTGGCTGGTGCGCATCACCCTGTTCTGGCGTCCGCTCAACGAACCGCGCGGCGTGCGGCTGCGGCGCGCGCTGGAGGCGCTGGGGCCGATCTTCGTCAAGTTCGGGCAGATGCTCTCCACCCGGCGCGACCTGGTGCCGCTCGACATCGCCGACGAACTGGCGCTGCTGCAGGACCGGGTACCGCCCTTCCCGTCCATTGAAGCCATCGCCACGCTGGAAGCGGCCTATAAAAAACCGCTGGCCGAGGTGTTCGCCGAATTCGACGCCACGCCGGTCGCTTCCGCTTCAGTCGCGCAGGTGCATTTCGCGCGGCTGCACCCGCCCCCTTCAGGGGGTGACGGTAGCGCCGTCGCGGTAAAAGTGCTGCGCCCCGGCATCGCGCCGGTCATCGCGCACGACGTCTCGCTACTCTACGCCGCCGCCGGGCTGGTGGAGAAGCTGTTCGCCGACGGCAAACGGCTGCGCCCGCGCGAAGTGGTGGCGGAGTTCGAGAAGCATCTGGAAGACGAGCTCGACCTGATGCGCGAGGCCGCCAACTGCTCGCAGCTCAGGCGCAATTTCAGGCATTCCCCGCTGCTCTTGGTCCCCGAAGTCTACTGGGACTACTGCGGCCGCGACGTCATGGTGATGGACCGCATGGACGGCATTCCGGTGAGCCAGATCGCGCGCCTGCGCGAAGCCAGCGTGAACATCCCCCGACTCGCCGTCATCGGCGTCGAAATCTTCTTCACCCAGGTGTTTCGCGACGGCTTTTTCCATGCCGACATGCATCCCGGCAATATTCTGGTGCGGCCGGGGAGCAGCCCTCTCCCCAACCCTCCCCCTGGGGGGGAGGGGGCAAACGCCGGGCTACGCCCGCCCAAACCGATTAATGACCAGTACATCGCGCTCGACTTCGGCATCATGGGCACGCTCACCGAGGTCGACAAGCAATACCTCGCGCGCAATTTCCTCGCCTTCTTCCGCCGCGACTACAAGGGCGTCGCGCTGGCGCACCTGGAATCCGGCTGGGTGCCGCCGGACACCCGCATCGACGAACTGGAGGCGGCGGTGCGCGCGGTGTGCGAGCCGGTGTTCGACCGCCCGCTGAAAGACATTTCCTTCGGCCGCGTGCTGCTGCAGCTGTTCCAGGCCTCGCGCCGTTTCAACGTGGAAATCCAGCCGCAACTCGTCTTGTTACAGAAGACCCTGCTCAATATCGAGGGTCTCGGCCGCCAGCTCGACCCCGACCTCGACCTGTGGAAAACCGCCAAACCCTTCCTCGAACGCTGGATGAACGAGCAGGTCGGCTGGCGCGCACTGGTGAGGAACCTGCAGGCCGAAGCGCCCAAATGGGCCGCCCTGCTGCCGCAGTTGCCGCGTCTGGCGCACCACGCCCTGAACGAAAACCGGCTGGCCCAGCTGGAAGCCGGGCTGACCCTGATGCTGCGCCAGCAGCATGTCCGCAACCGCTGGCTCGGGCTCATGACCGTGCTGATGGCGGCCGCCATCACCGGGATACTTGTTCTGCTTTTCCGCTAGAGACGCCCCATGCTGATCGGCTTCGTCATTCTCTACCTGGTCATCTCCATCGGCGTCGGCGTGTACGCGGCCACGCGTGTCCATACGGCACGGGACTACGTCGTGGCGGGTCGTCACCTGCCGATATACATCGTCACCGCCACCGTCTTCGCGACCTGGTTCGGCTCGGAAACCGTCCTCGGCATCCCCGCCACCTTCCTCAAGGAAGGTCTGCACGGCATCGTGGCGGACCCTTTCGGCTCCTCCATGTGCCTGATCCTGGTGGGCCTGTTCTTCGCCCGCAAGCTCTACCGGATGAATCTCCTCACCCTGGCCGACTACTACCGCAAACGCTATGGCCGGAAAGTGGAAGTCATCACCGGGATGGCCATCATCATTTCCTACCTCGGCTGGGTCTCGGCCCAGATGACCGCGTTGGGCCTGGTGTTCAACATTCTCTCGCAGGGCGTCATCACCCACACGCAGGGCACGCTCATCGGTGCCGCCATCGTGCTGCTCTACACCCTTTACGGGGGCATGTGGTCGGTGGCGCTGACCGATTTCTTCCAGATGACCATCATCGTTGTCGGCCTGCTTTACATTCTCTACGTGGCGTCGGAGATGGCCGGCGGACTGGGCCACGTGGTGCAGCATGCCGCGCAGCAGGGTAAATTCGAATTCTGGCCGAAGGCCAACAGCCGTGACGTCATCGCCTTCGTCGCCGCCTGGATCACCATGATGTTCGGCTCCATCCCCCAGCAGGACGTATTCCAGCGGGTGATGTCCGCCAAGAGCGAAAACATCGCGGTCGCCGGTTCGGTCATGGGCGGCAGCTTCTATTTCCTGTTTGCCTTCGTGCCGCTGACCATCGCCTATTCCGCCACGCTCATCGATCCCGGCCTGGTCTCGGGTCTGCTGGACAAGGATTCGCAGATGATCCTGCCCCAGCTCATCCTCGATCACATGCCCGTCTTCGCGCAGATCATGTTCTTCGGCGCCCTGCTCTCGGCCATCATGAGCACGGCTTCGGGCACCTTGCTGGCGCCGTCCGTCACCCTTTCCGAGAACATCATCAAGCCCTGGCTGCCGCACCACAACGACAAGACCCTGCTCCTGACCATGCGGGTGGTGGTGGTGTGTTTTGCCTTCATCGTCACGCTGTTCTCCCTGTATTCCAACGCCACCATCTACGAGATGGTGGAAAACGCCTACAAGGTCACCCTCGTGGTCGCCTTTGTCCCGCTGGTGGCCGGTCTCTACTGGACACGCGCAGACAGGCGGGGCGCCTATCTTTCCATCGCCCTGGGCCTCATGGTCTGGCTGCCCATGGAAGTCTGGCTGCCGGAAGGCACTGCCTTGCTGCCGCCGCAGTTCGCGGGATTCCTCGCGAGCCTGACGGGCATGATCGTCGGTTCGCTCGCGCCCCGGCACTTCGGCGGCCGGCAGGCCCGGCGCCGCCATGGCGACCCGTCCTTCGACTGATCCGCACCCTTGCCGGTGTCGATCTTTTTTACATTTTTTCCTTCTCTTGCCCCAAGCAGCCGACACACCGCAATTCAAGCACTTGAAAATAAAAATGAAACTGGAATCTCTCGCCACTGGCATGCCTGATGCTTGATGTTTCGGCGGATGCATCACCACGACACCCACACCAGGCTGTGGCGGTAATGCTCAGAAAAGGAACAGGCATGGCGGGCAAGCCGTTATGCCGATCCCCAGACGAAACTTCGGGAGAACATCATGTTGAAAAAAACCTCGTTAGCCCTGGCCATCTCCATGATGGCCGCAGGCCCCGCCTTCTCGGGTACTTTCACGAACGGCGGCTTTGAAGACGGCAATCTGAATGGCTGGACCCAGGGCGGAGGCTATTGGGGTTACAACTCTGGCTCCGTCTATGTTCCCTATACCGGCGGCGCTTTGCCGACGGCCCCCCAGTACGCCGGCGGCACCTCCAACAACACCATCATGAGTGGCGGCACGGACCCCATCACCGGCCAAAACACGGTTTACAACGGCAACTATTCCGTCCGGGTCAACGACTCCAATAACAACTATTCGGTATCCACCCTCACCCAGCAGGTGCTCAACTACACGGACAATGACATCTTCTTCCAGTGGAACGCCGTGCTGGAGGCGTCCCATGGCCTCTCCGACTCCGACTACTTCTCGCTGACCCTGACGGACGACACGACCAGCACGGTCCTGCTCACCCGTTCCTACAGTTCCGCGTCTGCTGCAGGACTCTTTAAACAATATGGCCGCTGGTATGGCAGTGGTTGGCAGCTTGAGCATATCGATCTGGCCGCACTGGGCGTCGTGGGCCATGACTTCACCCTGTCTTTGCTGGCGTCCGATTGTCCCTACGGCGGTCACGCCGGCTACGTCTATCTGGACGGCTTTGCGCCGGTGATCCAGCCGCCCGGCCCGACCGTTCCGGAGCCTGCCACCCTGGCCCTGCTGGGTCTCGGTCTGGCTGGTCTGGGCGTGACGCGTCGCCGCAAGACGGTCTGATCGGGCCTCACCACGAACCGCACTACGGCGACTTCGGTCGCCGTAGTGCTTTTGGAGGACATACAATCAAGAACCCTCAATTCCCGGACCAGTGCAGTGGCCAAGAAGAACATCCTGACCCAAGGGAAAAAAGCCAAGGCCGACCGGCTGGCCTTGGAAAACCGGCTTGAGGAAGCCCTGACGCTATTTGCCGGTGTCTGCAAAACCGACCCTGCTGACGCGGAAGCCTGGGTCAAGCTTGGAGCGACCCAGCGTCGTCTGGGCCGTTACACCGAGGCCGAAGCCAGCGGGCGGCGGGCAGTGCTGCTCGCGCCGAATCAGACCTTCGCCCACCATACCCTTGGTGTGGCATTGCAATGTCAGGGCAAGCTGGAAGACGCCATGTCGTGCTACCGCCAGGCGATCCGGCTCACACCGGACTATCCCGATCCGCACTACCTGCTCGGCAACGCCCTGCTGCAATCCGGCCAACTGCACGATGCGGAATCCTGCCTGCGCCAGGCGCTCGCACTGCGGCCCACCCAGTTTGAAGCGCTGAGTGACCTGGGCGCCCTGCTGCTCACCCAGAACCGGGTCGACGAGGCCGCTCACTTCCTGCAACGAGCCCTCGGACAGCAACCCGACAGCATCGAGGTTCTCGCCAACCTGGGCAGCCTGAAGGAAAAAACGGGGGACATGGACGGCGCCCTGGAATGTTACCGGCAAGCGTTGTCGCGACGCCCGGATTCGCCGGACGTTCTGGCCAAACAGGGCGAACTGCTGGAGCGTCTGGGGAACCTCGATGAAGCGGAAGCGGCCATCACACGCGGACTGGCTTTCGCGCCAAACCATCCTCTCCTCAATCTGGTGGCAGCCCGCCTGGATCGGCGAAACGATCGCCTGGCCGAGGGTACGGCCAGGCTGGAACATGTCCTCGACCACTCCATGCCCCTGGAAACGCGCTGCGAGGTTCATTTGCTGCTCGGGCAATTGCATGACCGCATGGGCAATGCGGAACAGGTCATGCCGCACTTGAGCGCGGGCAAGCGCGGTGTGGCCCAGGCCACCGATCCGGACGGCAGCCGCCGCGCCCGTTTTCTCGCCCGCATCGACCAGGCCCGGACGTGGCTGGGTAGTGGAGCGTCCGGTATCGATCTGCGGGAACTCCCTCCATTGGAAGACACGCCGATTTTTCTGATCGGGTTTCCGCGTTCCGGCACCACCCTCCTCGAACAGATTCTTGACAGTCATCCGGCCTTGCAGGCCCTGGAAGAGAAGCCCATGGTGTCGACGATGGAGCAGACTTTCCTGGCGTTGACCGGTGGCGGAAGCGGCGCGCTGCAGGCGCTCAGCAAGGCGCACATTATCGAGTTGCGCAGACTCTACTTCCAGGAAGCGGAGCGCCATCTGGAGCGTCGGCCGGGGGCACGACTGATCGACAAACTGCCGCTCAACATCGTTGCCGTCCCCCTGATCTGGCGGATTTTTCCCGAAGCCCATTTCATTCTTGCCATCCGTCATCCCTGCGATGTGGCTTTGAGTTGCCTGATGCAGAACTTCGGCCACAACGATGCCATGGCCGGTTTCGTCACCCTGGACAGCATTGCCGAAATCTATGCACGGGTCATGAATGCCTGGAGCGAGCATGCGGAGCGTCTGCCGCTCCATTGGCAACGCATACGCTATGAGGATCTGATCACCGATTTCGAGCCTGAGGCCCGCAAGCTATTGGACTTTCTCGGTGTGGGCTGGGACGAAGCCGTACTGGAGCATACGCGTCACGCCCAGCAGCGCCTTGCCATCCACACGCCCAGCTACCACCAGGTCACCCAGCCGCTGTACCAGCACGCCAGGTATCGCTGGAAGCGCTATGAGGATGCGTTCGGGCCGGTCATGGCGACCTTGCGCCCCTTCATCGACGGCTTCGGTTATCGGGAATGAGACAGTTGTCGGCCGGTTCCGCCGCGCCTGTCCGGTTCAGAAAGGCGCGTAGCCGAAAGCGCTGATGAACGGGCCCAGCGCATCGGCGACCGGGGCGAATTCCGGCTCGTAGTGGCGCCAGCGCGCCACCGAGGCGGCGTACAGGGGTTGGGCCACCTGGTTGCGGCTCGGACTGGCAATGAACTTCTTCGCCGCATGCTCATGGAAATTTGCGACGCCCGGCTCCCAGGACAAGCCGAGAAAATCAAACACCCGCCGATAGGTCGGCTCGAATTGCGCCACCGCGTCCTCATAGCGGATTTCGATGACGTCCATCGTCAGGCGCGGCCGGATGTGCATCCACCACGCCATGACCTGTCCATAGAAATCGACCGTCCCCTGCCAGCTCAGCAGATGGGCGGTGGCCGGCGTCGGCACCATGAGTTGCATGAAACAGCTCACGCAGACGTCGCGGGGGTCGCGCATGACGAAGACCACCCTGGCGTCCGGGAATACGGTGTTGATCAGGCCAAGCTCGAGGGTATTCATGGTGAACTTGTCCACCAGCCGGCGCTCGCCGATGCTGTCGCCGAAACGATCCCGTACCCGCTTCCAGTAGAACTCGCGCAGCCGCAGGATGCCGGCCAGATCCAGTTTGCGGAGCTTGTCCGGAAGGCTGTCGCCCGAACCATCCATGTGCTGGAGCTCGCGCTGCATGGCCCAGACGAAATCGGTCTCGTCGGCGACGAAGACATCGGCATGCACGCCCAGCACTTCCTGGGTCAGCGTGGTGCCGGAGCGGAAGAAACCGACGAGGAAAACGGGCGCCGGCTGCGGAAATGCGGTGCCGGACCAGCGCCCCATGAGTGCCCGGTCAAATCCCGCCTGGTTGGCCCGGATCAAGTCCGGAAGCAGCGCCCGATTCTGCTGGCTGTATTCCGGCAGCGAAGCGGACAATTGCGCCGAGGCATGGAGATGGGGGAATACCTGATCGTATTCCTGAAGCTTATCGAGCACCCGCGCCATTTCCTTGCGGGCGCGAAACGCTTCCCGGGCATTCGGCTGGCCGTTCAGGACCGTTTCCAGGCGGCGCCTCGCCTCCCCGTTCAGCCCCGCATCCGCCTCCAGGCTTGCCAGCAGGACCTGCATCATGGTGTTGTCCGGGGCAAGCGCCAAGGCTTGCCGGCCCGCATCGAGGGCTTCGGACTTCTTGTTCAACTGTGCCAGGGTGACCGCAAGCAGTTGCAATCCGCGAAACCCGGTCCCGTTGATCTCCACCGCCGGGCCGAGCAGCTCGAGCGCGCCGGGGAAATCGCCCCATTGCTGCAATTGCTGGGCGACTTCGAGCACGCGGCCGATGTCCCTGTCCAGGTGCGCCTTGTCCAGCAGAGTCCGGCCGGATTGGCGCAACCGGGCGGTCCCTTCCGCACGTCGCCCGAGACTGCACAATGTCTGCCCCAGCCAGGCCATCGCCTGGGCATCGCCCGGCTGTTCCGTCAGGGCTTTTTCGAGCCACTGGACGGCATCCGGAAGGTTGCGGGCCTGGATGGCGGCATAGCCGCGCTGCAAGAAGGTGGTCATCGTTCGATACGCCTGAATTCGGAGTCAGCGCAGATAGCCCTCGCGCTCCAGTTTGAGCAAAACCTGCTGCACGGCCTCGTCGATCCCCAGGCTGGTGGTGTCGATCGCCAGTTCCGGCCGCTCCGGCACCTCGTAGGGATCGGACACGCCGGTAAACTCGGGGATCAGGCCGGCACGCGCCTTGGCGTACAGGCCCTTGCGGTCACGCGACTCGCAGGTTTCGATCGGGGTGGCGACGTGGATCTCGACAAAGCCGCCGACCGTTTCGATCATGCTGCGCACATCACGGCGCGTCTGGCGATACGGCGCGATGGGGGCGCAGATGGCAATGCCGCGGTTCTTGGTGATCTCGGACGCGACGAAGCCGATGCGCCGCACGTTGATATCGCGGTGCGCCTTGGTGAAGCCCAGCTCGGACGACAGATGGCGGCGCACGATGTCGCCGTCGAGCAGGGTGACGCTGCGCCCGCCCATTTCCATCAGGCGTGCCGCCAGCGCACGCGCCAGGGTGGATTTTCCCGCTCCCGACAGGCCGGTGAAGAAAACCGTGAATCCCTGGCGTTCGCGTGGCGGGCTTTGCCGGTGCAATTCGGCGATGACTTCGGGAAAGCTGTACCAGTCCGGGATTCGCAGTCCGGTCCGCATGCGGCGCTGGAATTCCTCGCCGCTCAGGGTCAGCAGACGCGCGCCGGCGGGCACTTCGGATTCTGCCAGATGTTCGGCGCGGTCTTCCACGTAGACCATACGCGGGTAGGCGATGAGGCGCACGCCCAGTTTTCTGGCCAGTTCCACCACGGGCAGATCGGCATGCGCCTGCGCGAGATCCTCACCCCGGCGGCAATCGCCATCGGGCTGCTGCTCGCCGCCCGCGATCAGCAGGCTGCAGCCGTGGTTGCGCGCAATGATGGCGCGCAGCAGCAGCGCGCGGGCGCTGCCCTCGCGCGGCGGCGCGGGCAAGAGCGACAAGTGGGTGGTCGCGGCCGGAAATCGCTCGCGGATGGCGAGAAAACTTCTCACCAGGCCGAAATACGCGGGGGCCTCGGTAATATCTCCGCCGCCCTGCGGGTGCAGCAGCAGGTTGGCCTCGTTTTCGATCGCGCTTTTCAGACAGAATTCGAATTGCGCGCGATGCATCGGCTGGCGCGCCTGCCAGGCCACCACGCGCCGCCAGCCGCGGCGGCTGAACAACGCGCGCAGGTCGGCCGGGGTGGCGCGCAGGGCAACGAAATCGGCATGCTGCGGCAGGGCCACCCCCTCGACCGCCCCGCCCAGATGCCAGACGCCATCCGTCTCCCACGCATCGCTGACGGCCAGCACCGCGAGCATGAAGCCTTCGCCGTCGCGCAGGGCCACCCGACTCCCCGGCTTCAGGTCGGCGGCGGCTTTCTGCCGGCTGGCGAGCGTGACCGGCAGCGGCCAGAACGTGCCGTCGTCGAGTTGGCTGTCGGATTCGACGCGTTCGCATTGCGCGCGCGTCATGAAGCCCGTGAGCGGCGAGTAGGCGCCGGTCATCAGCATTTCAAGTTCGCACTGCTGCCGCCAGTCCAGATCGAGCGAAGGCAGGCTCAGGGCTTCCTGCCTGAGGGCAGTCGTTCTGGCAGGATCGATCAGGTTGACGAGCGTTCCGCCGTAGGGTGCGATCAGTTGATTCACGAGTCAGCTCCGGACAAAGACCGCAAAGACTATTGATAAATTTCGAAGAAACGAGCAATAAACCGGCCAACGTCGGCATCGGGCAGATGATTGATGCCGGCCGCGCCTTTGCGCCCGCCGCCGGTGTCGAACTGGCTGCACAATTCGTCGGCACCGGATTTAGTCACCAGCGGCGCACGCACGCTGACGACGTGGCCGCCGCCCGACTTGGCGGTGAGCACGGCGTGGGCCTGCGCGGGTGATTCGACCGCCAGTTGATTGCCGAACACGCCGGAAATCCGCCGCGCCCATTTCTCGGCGGGCAGCATGAAGATGCGTCCGGCAGCGCGCGCGTCCGTGGCGTCCACCGCAACGGCGCGCGCCATGTCTTCCTGGTAGCCCGCCTTCAGCGTCCGGTAGGCCGCCGACTCGGCGATGAAGGCGAAAGGATCGGCAAACGGACGCATCTGGCGGTACAGCTCGGCCGGGTCGTAGAACAGGTCGTCCAGCGTTTCGCCGTAGCCGTTGTAATTGAGGCATTCGCCCAGCGATTGCAGTTGCGCCAACTGTTCGACCGACAGGTTCAGCGGAGCGGCGGCCCGCCGTGCCGCCTCGGCGAGATTGTCGCCGAACGCGGCGGCGACCGCCCACGGCAGATGCCTGCCCTGTAGATACCGGTTCACCAGCAGGCTGGTGCAGACGTTGGCGTCGGTATCGATGTGTGGCTCGAAATGGGGATGCTCGGGGATGTCGCCCGGCTGGTGATGATCGAAATAACGTACGCTCGCGCCGGCGGCGAGAATCCGGTCGAGCGCGTCGCGGTTTTTCGACAGGGCAATATCGAGCACCGTGACACGATCGCCCGACCGGACCTGAGCCCGTTTCAGCAGGCTGATGTCGCGCTTGGGTCCGGTGATCAGCGCGGAATCGGCGGGGTCGGCCAGGCGCAGCTGGTGCAGTGCGCAGAGGCCGTCGGCGTCGCCGTTGAAAACGTCAATGAGGTTCATGGCGGTGATGGTTTTGTTGTCGTTGACCGGCGCGAAAGTGCGGCCATTGTATGAAGGCAAGCGCCGCGATGACAAGCCCGTGCAGCACACTGTAACGCAGCCAGATGACAGGCATGGCGGCGTAATGCTGGCGGTCGGTGCTCAGCAGGAACTGCAGGGCCGAGAATTGCTGGCCATACTTGTCGAGGGATCCTGCCAGCCCGAGGTGCAGGAACAGGGCGGCAAGCGGCCACGAAACCAGCACGCCGACCCACCGCAGGGCGCGTTGCGCGACCGTCGCGGGCGAGGCGAGCAATGCGGCGGCGAGGAACAGGAGATAGAGCCAGGCGCACAGCGCCGCGAAAGCCAGCGGCTGCGGCGTGGCCATCAGTTCGACGAGGTTGTCGGTGTCGGCCTGGACCACTACGCCCCAATACGCCAGGCCCAGCGCCGGCAGCGCGGCCAGAAAATGCAGCGCGCCCAGTCGCCGCCCGCGCCAGCGGCGGACGGTCTGCGTCGCCAGATAGATCAGTGCGCCGGGAATCAGGGCCAGTGCCGTCCAGCGCAGCCCGAGTTCCCACTGGCCCGGCCAGCCCAGCACCGGGCTGCCGCCCAGATCGAAGAGACTTTCATCCGGCACGGCGGCGTCCAGCAGCAGAAAAGCGATCGCGCCGTACGCCAGCAGACCGAGCGGGACTTGCCCCAGCCGGGCCAGTCCGGATACCTGCCTGCGCGCCAGCCACACCGGCCCCACCGCCAGCCAGTAGCAGGTCAGTGCCAGCCATAGCGCCGACAGCCAGGCATTCTCCGGCCGCAGCAGTTCGCGCACGTTGTAGGGCATGGAGGGAAAGTGCCCGGCTCCCCAGAACAGGGCGCCCATGCCGCCCAGCACCAGCGGCAGATGCCAGCGCGCCCGTATGGCCCGAGGGGCGGGCAAGGATTCGGCCGCGGACTCGGGCGCCGCGCGATGGGAGGCCCGTGGCGCGGCGGCATGCCGCGGCGCCCGCAGGAAACGGTGTGTCACGGCATAGCCCGCCAGTCCACCCATCCAGGCCAGGAACCAGTCGGTGGTGTCGGCGATTTTTTCCGGCAGCATCACCTGTCCCAACTCGATTAAGGCGGGCATCAGCACCAGTATCAGCATGGCCACCGCAAACAGCGGACCGCGCCAGCGCCACGGCTGGCGCGCCACGCCCCATGCCAGCCATCCGCCCAGCGGCGCGAAGAACAGGGTCTTGCGCAAGACTTCGGTAATGGCCCGGTATTCGGTGCCGAAGTAATACACTTCGAACGGCACCCGCTGCACGAAATCGAGCCGGTCTTTGACGAACGCGCCGTCGGTGCGGAAATCGAAGGGAAACCAGAATACGAACAGCAGCACGACCATCCATCCCGCCGCCAGCGCAAAAGGCAGCCACGTCCCCCACGGCAACGGCGTGCCGTGATGCGCGTCGCGTCTGGCCAGACGCCCGCCGACGACACTGCCCAGCGCCCCGCCCAGCCCGGCCGTCAGGATGTCGGTCACGTCGCTGACGCGGGAAAAGACGAACAACTGCGCGAATTCCAGGCCGGTCGCGGCGGCCAGCGTCATGCCCCATGCGCGCCACGCGCTGCGTGTTCCGTCCAGCCGCCACAACAAGGCCAAAGGCGTCCAGATCAGCGCATCGGTCGCAATTTCATAGACGGCCATGGCGGGATCATGCGGCAAATCGCCAAACGGAATCAGCACCACCATGCCGTCGCGCCATTTATGAAAAATCTCGACCAGGCTGATGGTCAGGTCGAGCGGCAGGACGTTGTACACGACGACGCCCGCCAGATAGGTCCAGGCCAGGCGCTCGGCGAGTGCGGCGCGGGCATGGTCGTGGCGCCAGGCCTGCAGCCAGTCGACGAAGCGCGCGCCGGTCAGCCACCATGCCAATACACCGATGAGACCGCCCAGTGTTTCGGCAAAGATATCGTTCTGCGACACCGTGCGCTGCGGGAAAAACAACTGGGTAAATTCGATGCCGACGCTCAACGCGGTCGCCGCGGGAACCAGCGCCAACGTGGCGAACAGATTGCGCAGCCGGCCGCGGCCGCCGGTCATGGCGCCCATCCACAGATAAGTCAGCGGAATGAACAGCAGCAGGTTGGCCACCCAGTCGGCGCGCGAGCCGATTCCGAGCTGAAGGAACGGGATTGCGCCGAACCGGGCCAGCGCGACCTCCCACGGCAAGGCATGAAACTTGAGCGGCACCAGGCTGCCGTAGATGACGAACGCGGTATAGCCCAGCGCGCTCAGCCACAACAGCGAACGCGAATCGCGGGAAGGCGGCGCACGGCCGTTCATGGCCAGGATGCGTCCAGCGTGTGCTGCAAGGCGGCGGAGACGCGTGCGCCGGGATGCCGTGCCGCCTGCCAGTCGGGATAGGCCGCCAGTTCGCGCGCCAGCGTGCGCGGCAGGCGGCTGCTTTGCGGAGCGTTCGCCAGCAGGTCCGGCGTCAGTGCCGAGACGGCGGCGTCAAGCAGATCGGGGCGATAGGCCAGGGCGACGTTGTACGCCGCCTCGCCGCCTTGCAACGGAATCGCGGCGGCCACCACATTGGCGATCACGCGCTGGCGATAGGCGGTGCCGGCGGCGGGGCGTATCCGGATGCCGGTGCCGGACGCCAGCACGGTATTGGAAAAAATATCCATGTCGCGCGGCACCTCGTTGTGCGGCTGGATATGGATCGCATCGCCCGTGCCATTGATGAAGACATTGTCGTAGAGCGCCACGCGCCCCTCCGCCTGCAACAAGGCTTCGCTGGGGTTGTGCCGGAAGAGGTTGCCATAGACCAGATAGCGGTCCGCGCTGCCCGCCCCGTCCAGCGGGAAATGCCCCAGCAGGACGTTGGGGCGCGCCTGCGGGCCGGGCAAGGCCCCTTCTTTGGAAAAAACGTTGTAGCGAATCACCGTGTCGTAACGACCCGCGAGGCGGGCCGGGCGGGCGGCTTGATGCTTGATCTGCAGGGCGTAGCCCAGCGTGTCCGAAATCCGGTTGGCCTCGATCACGCCGCCGACGAAAGGATCCGAGCCATCGGCGTCGCCCAGATAAATGCCGGTGCCGACCCGCTCGATACGGTTCCCCCGGATGACCCAGCCGAATGCCGGACACTTGGTGGAAATGCCCACGTTTTGTTGCGAGGCGGCATGGTCGTGGATGGTGAGATTTTCCAGTGTGATGAAGTCGGCATACTGGCTGTGGCCTTCAGCCTTGACCGCATCCACCGGCTGATTACGGCCGTCGAGTTCCAGATGGCGCAATACCAGATGGCGCACGTCGACCAGGCTGACCGTATTGGCGCCCGGCCGGGCCAGGAAACGCGGCGGCGCGGCAGGCGAAGCGGCCTCGATGACGACAGGCCGGCCGGCCTCGCCGGACAAATTGCGCAAAGGCAAACCCTGCCGGTAATCGCCCGCCTCCAGCAGCAAGCGGTCGCCCGGTTGCAGGCGGCGCACATAATCGAGGTAATCCCGCGCATCCGCGCGATAATCCGTGGCCGCCGCCGTGCCCGCCAGCAGGCCGAGCCATGCCGCGCAGACGGCGCGCCGCATTCAGTCCGCCGAAGCCGGCAACGGCAGCCCGCTTTTAAGCAGGTCCAGCTTGCCATACAGCACACGGGTCATGCCGGCCACGCTCTGCCGGCCGGTATCCACCACGATGTCCGCCACGTCGCGGTACAACGGGTCACGCTGCCTGAACAGCTCGCGCAGCCTGGCGAGCGGATTCTCGGTCTGCAACAAAGGACGGTTGCGGTCGTGCCGCGTGCGCTCATGCAGGTGCTCGGGGGTGCCGCGCAAATAAATCACCACCCCGTTTTTCTTCAGCCTGTCGCGATTGGCCGCCGAGAGAACCGCCCCGCCTCCCGTCGCCAGGACGATGCCGGACAAGCCGGTCAGATCGGCGATCGCCGCCTCTTCGCGTTTGCGGAAACCCGCCTCGCCCTCGATTTCGAAGATGACCGGAATCTTCACGCCGGTACGCGCCTCGATCTCGTGGTCCGAGTCGTAAAAGACACACCCATAATGCTTGGCCAACAGCCGCCCCACGGTGGTCTTCCCGGCTCCCATCAATCCGACGAGGTATAGATTGTCTCGCTTGCTCATGACGCCATTCTAATTGAGAGCGGCCGGATGGATAGCGGCGCACGAGGGGCAAAGAATAAGCCAAAAAAAGCGCGGGACATGCCCGCGCTTTGGGTGTCGATATCAGTCGCGATCAGCGGAGCGACAGGCGATCGTCGAGAATGCGCGGCGTGAGGAAAATGATCAACTCGGTTTTCTTGTTTTCCTTGTGGGTCGTCTTGAACAGGTTGCCGAATACTGGAATATCGCCCAGCAGGGGAACTTTGTTCACGGACGAGTTCTCGTCACCGTCAAAAATGCCACCCAATACCAGAGTTTCGCCATTATTCACCCTCACCTGAGTTTTAATGCGTTTAGTCGCAATGGCCGGGACGGTGAAACCACCGGTCGTAACACTACCCCCTGGATCTTGCGCGTCTTTCTGCACTTCAACAGTCATGATCAGCGAATCATTATTCAAAATTTGTGGATCGACCAACAGACAGAGAAAGACGTCCTTGAAGGTCACGGTGGCTGGTGAATTGACCGTCCCAGGCGTAACGAAGGGAATCTGTGATCCATTGAGAATCACCGCTGGCTTCTGGTTAGTGGTCAGCACACGCGGATTGGAAATCACCTTGCCGCGGTTATCCATTTCAAGGGCACGCAGTTCCAGCCCCAGCAGGTTTCCGTTAGCGGGATCCAGGAGGCTCATAAGCAAATTAGGCGCCACATTTGGCAGGGCTTGTCCCGCGCCGCTGAATGAACGGGTACCACTGGCATTCGCAGCCGAGAAATTCAGCCGGGCACCCAGATCACGGTTCCAGCCACTGTCCGCCACCACGACCCGTGCCTCGATCATAACCTGGCGTGCCGGCACATCCAGGCGCGCAAGCAACGCACGAATTTCCTGAATTTTGCGTGCAGTATCGGTGATGATGAGTGTGTTGGTTTTCAGTTCAAAGGTCGCACGGCCCCGCTTGGTGAGAACCTTCTCGGCATCATTCCCCTGGCTCTGCTGAGCGGCGGCCTGCGCTGCCACACCTTGCAGGCCTTGTGCCTGCGCGGAACAGTTCACCGCTTCGCCTCTCACCGAGTTGGACGAACCCGTCGCCCCGTACAACATTGATCGCGCCTCATCCGCCCGCATATAGTTGAGCTGGATATACTCGGTCGTCAACGGCTCCAGGTCGGCCACCGCATTCTTGGCTTCGAATTCCAGTTTTTCCTTGGTCATCAACTCGTCTTTGGGGGCGATCCAGATCACGTTGCCGTTCTCGCGCTTGTCGAGACCCTTGGTCTGCATGATGAGGTCGAGCGCCTGATCCCATGGCACGTCTTTCAAACGCAGAGTCAGGTTGCCGGTCACGGTGTCGCTGGCGACGATGTTGAGGCCGGTGAAATCGGCGATGACCTGCAGCACCGAACGCACTTCGACATTCTGGAAGTTGAGCGAGAGCTTCTCGCCGGTGTATTTCACCTTGCCGTCGGCTGTTTTCTTCTGGGCGTCGTCGCTCTGCTTGACTTCGACGATGAAGTTGTTGTCGGTCTGGTAGGCGGAATATTCCCAGCCGCCCTTGGGCTGGATCACCATGCGCGTGTTGTCGCCGAGGGCGTAGGTTTCCACGGTCTGCACCGGTGTGCCGAAGTCGGCCACGTCCAGGCGGCGTTGCAGGGTTTTCGGCAATTCGGTGCCCACGAAGTCGACGATCACGCCGTTGGCCTGTCGGCGGATGTTGATCCCGGCCTGGGCGTCGGACAGGGTGGTGACGATGCGCGCCTCACCCGCCGAGCCGCGTCGGAAATCGACATCTCGGATGGCGTGACGCGCATCGCCGGGGCGTGTCTCGGCAAAACGCGGGCTGACATTCACGGGCGTGACGCTGGCCCCGACATCGCCCAGGGCGATCAACAGGGATTTGCCGTCCACGCTGGCATCGTATTCGACCGATTTATTCAGGTTGAGCACCAGACGGGTGCGCGTTCCGGCCTGCACCACGTTCACGCTGGACAATGGGCCGAGGTTGGCCTCGACGGTGTTGCGGCCCATGGCATTGCCCGTATCGGGCAGGTCGAGCGCGATGCGCGGCGGATTCCCCACCGTGAAGCCGGCCGGGGTGGCGGCCAGCGCCTTCTTGAGATTGACGCGCACCACGACCTTGCCGCCGGGCAAGGTCGTGGTTTCGACGCTTTGTACCGCATTGCCCGTGGGCGGTGCGTCGGCGGCGCGCGCCGCGAACGGCAGCACCAGACCGGTGAATAGGATGACGCCGAGCAAATGGCGGGTCATTTTCTGTGCAATTTTCGGCAATGCATTCATGTCAGCCTCTTTGAAATTCAGTCCTGTCAATCATTCCTGCAAATTCAGGGTGCTGGTACGCTCCGACCAATCCCCGGCGCTGTCCTGGACAATTTCACGCAGCGAGACCTCGCTATCGCCGATCTGCGTGACCAGGCCGAAATTCTGGCCTATGTAATTGCCCTTCTTGACATGGTAAATCGCGTTGTCCGGCGTCTTGATCACTGCCTGGATCACGCCTTTCTGGGACAGCACGCCCACCATTTTCAAGGTTTCCAGAGAAAACGCCTCGAGCGGCTCTTTCGGACGGCTGAGATCGGGCTGCATGCCTCCGCCTCCGCCGCTCGACAGCTTTCTGGGCTTGAAGGGGTCGGGCAGGTCGAAGGCCGCGTAACTGAACGGCTCGTAGACCTTCACTTCAGGCAGCGGGTCGATCTTTCCCTGCGTGTCCTTGCCGGTTTCGGTGACGAAGCGGCGCAGGTCGTCCATGTCGCCGCCGCCGCAGCCGCTCAAGCCGGTAACGATCAATACGATGGCCAGGCGCTTCATTTCTTTTGCTCCTTGGCTTTCTGCTTCCGGGCGATGACTTCGTCGTCGTCCAGGTAACGGTAGGTCTTGACGATGGCGTCCATATTCAGCACGCCATCCTTGGCGGGTTCCATGGAGATATCCTGCAAGGTCACGATGCGCGGCAGCTTGGAGACATCGCTGACGAAAGCGGCAATGTCGTGATAGCCGCCGGTCACCTTGACCTGGATGGGCGTTTCGGCATAAAACTCGGACACGGTTTCAGCCTGGGGCTTGAACAGATCGAACTGCAGGCCGCGCCCCAGCCCCGCCTGGTTGACGTCCGTGATCAGCGCATCCATTTCCTGCTTGTTCGGCAGCTGCTTCAACAACGCGCCGAATGCCTGCCCGATATCGGCCAGCTGTTTCTTGTAGGCCTCCAGATTGATGGCCTGGTTTTTCTTGGTGATGAATACGCCGCGAAGTTCCGTCTCCTTCTGCTTCGCGGTATCGAGCGTTTCCATCCCCCCGCGCCAGTCGAACCACCAGCCGGCCAGCACGATCGCCACACACAACAATCCCAGTGCAACGAGTTTGCTTGGCAGCGGCCAGTCGGCCAGCGTCTTCAGGTCGAGTTTATTCAGGTCGTCCAGGGTCATGCCTTGCCCCCCTTGTCATTCGCGTCGTCCGCTTGCTGGGGCGTCTGCTTGACGGTCAGCACGAACTCGTTGGCGCGCAGGTTGTTCACGGTAGCGGCCTTGATCTCGACCAGCGCGGCCGATTCAAACCAGGGCGAGCTGTCCAGGTTTCGCATCAGTGTCGAAACGCGCGCGCTCGACTGGGTAAACCCGCTGATGGTCACGATGCCGCCCGCCTGTTTGAAGGACTTGAGATAGAGTCCGTCGGGCAACAGGCGGATCATCTGGTCGAACAAATGGACGACCTCGGTGCGGTTGGACTGCAAGGTCTCGACGACCTGCTTGCGTTCCAGCAGCGCCTGCGTCTGCTCGCGGATTTTCTTGATTTCGCCGATCTGGCCGTCGAGCCGGGTGATTTCCTGATCCAGGTAAGCATTGCGTGCATCCTGGGTCGACTGGCGCGCGGCAATCACGCTGTGTCCGAGAACGACCACAAGCACGCCCGTTGCCACGGCAATGCCCAGCAGGATATTGAACTGGCGCCGCCGGGCGGCGCGTGCGAGTTCACGGTGGGGGAGGAGGTTAATGCGGATCATTGTGGGTCAAACCTCCGCATGGCGAGGCCGCAAGCGACAAAGAGGGAAGGCGCATCGGCGGTCAGGGCCTGTGGCCGGATTTTGGAGCCGACGGCCATGTTGGCAAACGGATTGACGACCATGGACGGCGTGCCGGTGCGCTGGGCGACCACCTCATCAATACCGGGAATCATGGCGCCGCCGCCGACCAGCAGGATCTGATCGACCTTGCGATACTGCGTGGAGGTGGTGAACAGCTGGAGTGCACGGCCGATTTCCATGGCCAGGGTCTCGCTGTAGGGCTGCAGCACTTCCATGTCGTAGCTCTCGGGCAGCGTGCCCTTACGCTTGGCATTCTCGGCCTCTTCGCCGGTCATGCCGTAGCGGCGCGAGATTTCATTGTTGAGCTGGTTGCCGCCGAAACCGTGTTCGCGCAGATAGACCGACTCGTTGTCGTTGAGGATATTGATGTGCATGTTCTGCGCACCCACGTCGATGATCGCCACGATCTGCCCGGCGCCGTTATTCGGCAGCAGATGGGCGATCTGTTCGTAGGCGGTCTGCGTGGCATAGGATTCGACGTCCATGATCAGCGCCTTGAGGCCAGCCGCCTCGACGGCCGCCACGCGGTCCTCGACCTTTTCCTTGCGCGCCGCGGCCAGCAGGATCTGCACATCGTCCGGGCTGCCGGGCGACGGGCCCAGCACCTGGAAATCCAGATTCACCTCATCCAGTGAAAAGGGGATGACCTGGTTCGCCTCGGCCTCGACCTGATTCTCCAGGTCGATCCCCTTGAGGCTGGCGGGCGCCAGGATTTTCTTGGTGATGACGGCCGATGACGGCAACGCCAGGGCGACGTGCCTGATTCGCGTCCCCAGACCCTTCCAGGCGGTACGCAAGGCATCGGCCACCTGATCGAGATTGGCGATATTGCCGTCCGTCACGGCATCCTTGGGCAAGGGTTCGATGACATAGCGCTCCACCCGCAGCATGCCCTTCCCGGCGTCGGACAATTCCACCAGCTTGACCGCGGTCGTGCTGATGTCGAGTCCCAGGATGGGCAGTCCCTTGGCAGACAGCCAGTCCAGATTGATATTCAGGTGCAAGAGTTTTCCTTTACACTTCTGTGAGTTGTAGCTTTTTCTTATAAGTGTTTTTAGATGCTAGCAACAACACACGGTTTTTAACAGTTTTTTTCTTGCGGCAACTTCGGGATTGAACAATTGTGTCCAATTTCCAACACCACTAACGCCTATAATCGCCGGAAACTTTAGGCGTCCCCTCACGGATTTGACCAATACTGTCCGCGCGTGGGCCGCCGCAAGTACACTGCACGGCAAGCGGCCCGCCCCGGTCCCTTGAAAACCGGACGGGATGAGCCGGCAGGCCGGATGTTTGACAGGGATGATCCTGCGCTTGCGGGATCTTCAAAGAAGGAATCGGATGTTTTCGAAATGGTGGCATTACGCACTGGCATTGATTGTCAGTCTCGGCGTCGTGGGCACGGCACTGGCCGGATTGGCGGCCGCCCTGATTTACCCGAATCTGCCGCCGCTCGAAGCGCTGACAGACTACAAACCCAAGCTGCCGTTACGCGTCTACACGGCCGACGGCGCCCTGATCGGCGAATTCGGCGAGGAACGGCGGGCGTTCATCGCCATCGAGAAAGTCCCGACTTACATGAAACAGGCGATCATCGCCGCCGAAGACGAGCGCTTCTATGAGCATGGCGGCGTGGATACGCTGGGTGTGCTGCGCGCCGCAGTATCCAATCTGGTATCCGGCGGCGCCAAGGAAGGCGCCTCGACCATCACCATGCAGGTGGCGCGAAACTTCTTCCTGTCCAACGAGAAAACGCTCACCCGCAAACTGTCCGAGGCCATGCTGGCGATCAAGATCGAACACAGCCTGACGAAGGACAAGATTCTCGAGCTGTATCTCAACCAGATCTATCTGGGCCAGCGTGCCTACGGCTTCGAAGCAGCCGCCCGCACCTACTTCGGCAAACCGATGCGCGAATTGTCGCTGCCGGAATTCGCCATGCTGGCCGGCTTGCCGAAGGCGCCCTCACGCTACAATCCGGTCGTCAATTTCCCCCGCGCCAAGGCACGCCAGGAATATGTCCTGGGGCGGATGCGCACGCTCAAATTCATTGACCAGGCGACCTGGCAGGCCGCCGTCAAACAGAAACTGGTGATTCGCCAGGCCCGGCAGCAAACGGACGTTTCGGCCGATTACGCCGCCGAAATGGTGCGCCAGACCCTGTTCGAAAAATATGGCGAATCGATTTACAGTTCGGGTTACAAGGCCATCACCACCTTGCGCCGCGCCCAACAGGCCGCGGCCGACCTCGCGGTCTGGCGCGGCATTGCCGACTACGACCAGCGCCATGGCTATCGCGGGCCGGAAAAAGAAGTCAGTCTGCCCGCTGACAAGGCCGATCGCGAAGCGGCCATCGCCAACGCGCTGGAAGATCTCGCGCCAGTCAGCGACATGCTGCCTGCCGTCGTCGTGAACGTCAGCCCCAAACTGATCCGCGCCCAGCTGGAGGACGACACGGTCGTCGAGATTACCGGCGACTCGCTCAAATGGGTGGCCAACTGGACAAGCGGAAAAAAAGGACGCCAGCTTGCCCCCGGCGCCGTGGTACGCGTCCAGGCGACCGGCGGCAAGCCGCCGCAGTGGCGACTGGCACAGCTTCCCGAAGTGGAGGCCGCGCTGGTGGCCCTGAATCCGAACAATGGCGCCATCACCGCACTGGTCGGCGGCTTCGATTTCCACCGCAATAAATTCAACCGCGTCACCCAGGCCTGGCGGCAGCCCGGTTCGAGCTTCAAGCCGTTCATCTATTCGGCCGCCCTGGAAAAAGGCTACACCCCGGCCACCATGATCGACAACATGCCGCTGACGCTCAGCGCCGAAGAGGCGGGCGGCACCGCCTGGGAGCCGCAGAATTACGACGGCGGCACCAGCGGCCCGGTGCGCATGCGCACCGCGCTGACCAAATCGCTCAATCTGGTATCGGTACGCATTCTGCAGGGGATCGGACCGAATTACGCGCGCGACTATATCCGGCGTTTTGGCTTCGACCCTGCCCGTCACCCCCCCTATCTCACCATGGCGCTCGGCGCGGGCAGCGTCACCCCGCTGCAACTGGCTGCGGCCTACGGCGTCTTCGCCAATGGCGGTTTCAGCGTCACGCCCTATCTGATCGACAAGGTCTACGACAAGGATGGCCGGCTGCTGATGGAAGCCAAGCCGCAGACGGCAGGAGGAAGCGCCCCGCGCGTGATCGATCCACGTAACGCCTGGCTGATGACGGACATGCTGCAGGATGTGGTGCGCTACGGGACCGGCGCACGCGCCGCCAAACTCGGGCGCAGCGACATCGCCGGCAAGACCGGCACGACCAACGATGCGCGCGACACTTGGTTCGCCGGCTATACGCCCGATCTGGTGGCCATCGCCTGGATGGGTTACGACCAGCCACGCTCGCTCGGTCGGCACGAAACCGGCGCGCAATCCGCCCTGCCGATCTGGATGGGCTTCATGGGCCCCGCGTTGAAAGGAGTACCGCAACTGGGCTGGACCATGCCCGCCGGCATCGTCAGCGTGAATATCGATCCGAACACCGGAACCCGGCTGCCCGATTCCCCGATAGGAGAATTCCTGGGAAATATCCTGGGCACCCATTCAGAGGGGATGGTCGAACATTTCTATCAGGAATTTCCGCCCCCCGACGCGCCCCCGGCCGGATGGAACACAGGCATCGACACGCCGGGAGATTCCGCGCCAACCCTGCCCGGGCCTCCACCATGAAACATCAGGACATGCGCCGTCGCATCGCCCATGCGGCGGCGCGCATACTGGCCGAGGACGGTAGTCTCGATTACGGCAGCGCCAAGCGCAAGGCCGCGCGCCAGCTTGGCGCGTCCGACAGCGGCAATCTGCCCGACAACCAGCAGATCGAAGACGCGCTGCGCAGCTACCAGGCCATTTACCAGACCGGCGAAACCCGGGCACATCTGGCGCTGCTGCGGCAAACCGCCATTGAATACATGGAACAGTTCGCAGACTTCGACCCTCATCTCACCGGGGCCGTACTCAACGGCACGGCCGGACCGCACGCCGACATCAATCTGCAACTCTTTACCGACCACCAGAAGGACGTGGAGTTTCTGCTGATGCGTCTGCCTGTGCCCTACCAGGCCGGCGAGCACCGGGTCACGGACACCCCGGGACGCATTCATCCCCGCTTCATGATTGACGACTCCCGCGCGCGCATCGATCTCACCGTCTACCCCGCTTCCGAACTGCGCAACATGAAACGCCTGCAGGCCGATGGCAGTCCGCGGCGCCTGCGCTTGCCCCAGGTCAGGACACTCATTTGATCATTCCTGTCGTGACGACCCCTAGCATGGAAAATGCTTCCACCCCCTCCATGGTTCTGATGAGTCAACGGCCGTGATCCGATTTTTCAGGCACTACGTGCCGCTGAATTTATTGCTTCTGGTATTGATCGAAGCGCTGATCCTCAGCGGATCGATCTACGCCGGCGTGGGTGTCCGCTTTCTTGACGGCCACCTGATTCCGCCTGAACTCGATCCGCTGCTGCCGAAGGCCCTCGCCTTTGCCCTCGTCATGCTGGGACTGATGACCGCGAGCGGCCTGTACGATCTTGAATGGCAGGGAGGGGTGCGCGCCCTGTTACAGCGTCTGGGCCTGAGCTTCGGACTGGGCCTGGTGACCATGAGCCTGCTGTTCTATTTCTTCCCTGCCTTGCTGGTGGGTCGCGGCGCCTTCCTGTTGTCGTTCGGTCTGGCGCTGCTGGGCATTCTGCTCAGCCGCGCCCTGTTCATCCGGTGGGCGCGGGTGGGCGCGCTCAAAACCCGCGCCCTGGTGATCGGCACCGGCAGTCGCGCCGCGCACGTCGAAGCCATGCTGGCCAGGCGTTCCCATGCCAGCAACATCCAGATCATCGGGTATCTCCCGATGGGCGGCAGTCATCATTTCGTCGATCATGCCCGCATTCTCGACACCCAGGAGCCCCTGCCCGAACTGGCTGTTCGCCTGCAAATCGGTGAAATCATTCTCGCCGTGCGGGATCGTCGTGGCGGCGGCATGCCGGTGCAGGATCTCCTTAAATGCAAGCTTTACGGCATACGGGTTCTTGAGTTGTCGAGCTTCTTCGAACGTGAAAACGGCCATCTGCAGCTCGATTCGATGAATGCCAGCTGGATGATCCTGTCCGAAGGTTTCCACCAGGGCATGCTGCGCGACACGGCCAAGCGCCTGTTCGACCTGCTGGTGAGCGCGGCCATGCTGATTGTCTGCCTGCCGATCATGGCGCTCACCGCGCTGTTCATCAAGCTGGAAAGCCCGGGCCCGGTGCTCTACCGTCAGGAGCGCGTCGGCGAAGGGTGTCGCAATTTCACCATTCTCAAGTTTCGCAGCATGTGCGTCGATGCCGAAAAAGACGGCAAGCCGCGCTGGGCCGGCCAGAACGACAGCCGCGTGACGCTTACCGGGCGTTTCATCCGGCGCACCCGCATCGACGAGCTTCCGCAGATTTTCAATGTCTTCTTTGGCGACATGAGTTTCGTCGGGCCCCGCCCGGAACGTCCTTATTTCGTACAGGACCTGACCCAGAAAATTCCTTATTACGGGGTGCGCCATACCGTCAAACCCGGCATCACGGGCTGGGCGCAGGTGCGCTACCCCTACGGCGCGAACGACGAAGACGCCATGCACAAGCTGCAATACGATCTCTACTACGTCAAGAACCACAGCCTGTTTCTCGACCTCATGATCCTGTTCCAGACCGCGCAAGTCGTGCTGTGGGGAAAGGGCGCGCGCTAGCGCACACGCCCGGAGACGATCATGTCCGATACCCTGCTTTTTCTGGCTGCTATCGGCTATGGGCTGGCAACGCTCGCCTACCTCGGCTTGTCCGGCCTGATCGTCGTCAGCTGGCGGCGCCGCCCGCAAGGCCGCCTGCTGGTGCTCGCGACCGTACTGACCACCCTGTGGGCGGCATTCTCGGCGCTCACGGCCTGGGGCGCATTCCCGCCACAGCCAGGCCTGGCGATCGAAGTGGCGCGCAACGGCGCGTGGCTGGCGCTGTTGCTTCACATTCTTCATCTGCGCCTGCCTGACGGCACCCTCCTGCCCGCGCCTGTCCGTCTGATCCGCACCGTGAGCGGCCTGCTCGTCGGGGGACTGCTCGTCGCCAGCGTCTATCCCTTCATTGCGCCGACCCAGCCTGTGCTGGCCCGGTGGGCCGGCAACATGGGGCTGGTTCTGCTTACCGTGATGGGGCTGGTGCTCACCGAACAGGTGTACCGCAGCACCCCGCCGAAAGATCGCTGGGCGATCAAATTCCTCTGCCTGGGGCTGGGCGGGCTGTTCGTTTACGACTTCTATCTTTATGCCAACGCCGCGCTGTTCAATGCGCTGGATGCCCAGGTGTGGGCCGCGCGGGGCTACATTGCCGCCCTGGTGACGCCGCTGATCGCGGTCTCCGCCGCCCGCAATCCGGAATGGGCGGCGCCGGTGGGGCTGTCGCGCAGCATGGCCTTCCATACCGCCAGTCTGGTCGCAGCGGGCATCTATCTTCTGCTGATGGCGAGTGCAGGCTATTACCTGCGCCTGTTCGGCGGCGAATGGGGCGACGTGGTGCAGACCGTCTTCATCTTCGCCACCGCCATGCTGCTGGTGCTGCTGATGTTCTCCGGCACCTTGCGCGCGCGCTTGCGCGTCTTTCTGTCCAAGCATTTTTTCAGCTACCGCTACGACTACCGCGAGGAGTGGCTCAACTTCACCCGCACCCTCACCGAGGGCCAGCCCGGCGAACAGTTGTGCGAACGCGCCGTCGAGGCGCTGGCGAGGCTGCTCGAAAGTCCTGGCGGAGCGCTCTGGATGCACGAAGGCCCTGCCGGCTATCAGCGCGCCAGCCACTGGAACTGGGCCGACATCCAGGGGAGCGAACCGGTCGATACCCCGTTCGTTCAATGGCTCGCCAGCAAGCAATGGGTGGTGGACCTGGACGAAATGAAAGTACGCCGCGATCTGTACGGCGACCTGAGTACGCCGGCCTGGCTTGAGCACGCCGACAACGCCTGGCTGGTGGTGCCGCTGATGCTGCACGAGGAACTGCTCGGATTTGTCGTGTTGAAACACTCATTAGGCAATGTCACGTTCAACTGGGAAGTCAGCGACCTGCTCAAGGTGGCGGCCCGTCAGGCGGCAGCGCATCTGGCCCAGATGCGCGCGTCCAACCAGTTGATCGTGGCGCGGCAATTCGAGTCGTTCAATCGCACCACGACCTTTGTCATCCACGACCTGAAGAATCTGATTGCCCAGTTGTCCCTGCTCCTGGCCAATGCCGAGAAACACCAGCACAAACCCGAATTCCAGGCCGACATGCTGGACACGATCGCGAATGCCGTGGCGCGCATGAACAAGGTGCTGGTGCAGTTACGTCGGGGCAGCGAGGCGGCACACGTACAGCCGGTCGTGCTGGCCGACATCCTGAATGAGGCCGTCGTCAGCAAACAGGCGTTCAAATTGCGCCCGATTCTGGAATTGCCGCCCGCCACATTGCGCGTATGCGCCGAACGCGATCGACTCATCCGGGCAATTGGCCATATATTGCAGAATGCGCTTGAGGCCACCCCGCCCACCGGCCAGGTCACCCTGCGCGGGTTTGAGGCATCCGGGCAGGCGATCATCGAGATCATCGACACGGGAATCGGCATGGACGACGAATTCATCCGCACCCGGCTGTTCCAGCCATTCGATTCGACGAAAGGAGCAGGCATGGGAATCGGCGCCTATGAATGCCGCGAAACCCTGCGTGCACTGGGTGGAAATATCGAGGTAAGCAGCACCCCGGACCGCGGCACCCGCTTCCGCCTGAGTCTGCCGCTTGCCCATCACGCATCTGCTGGAGGAGAACACGCCGCATGAGCGACGCCAAACAGAAAATATTGCTGGTCGAAGACGACCCCGGACTGCAAAAGCAGCTGAAGTGGAGTCTCTCCGACTATGAACTGGTCATCGCAGCCGACCGCGACAGCGCGATTGCCCAATTGCGGCGTCACGAGCCGCCGGTGGTCATGCTCGATCTCGGTCTTCCACCCGATGTGGACGGCGCGACCGAGGGCCTGGCGGCGCTGCAGCAGATTCTGTCGCTGGCGCCTTCCACCAAGGTCATCGTCGTCACCGGCAACCTCGATCGCAGCAATGCGGTGAAGGCGATTCATCTCGGCGCCTACGATTTTTTCCAGAAGCCTTTCGACCCCGACGTGCTGGCCCTGATGATTGCCCGCGCCCTGCATGTCCAGGCACTGGAAACCGAGAACCGCATGCTTGCGGCCAGGCAGGCGGGCTCCGCCCTGCAGGGGCTGATCACCAGCAGCGAGCCCATGCTGAAAATCTGCCGCACCATTGAAAAAGTTGCACCGGCCAATGCCACGGTATTGCTGCTGGGCGAATCCGGAACCGGCAAGGAAGTCCTGGCGCGCGGCATCCACGAACTATCGCCGCGTGCCGGCAAGCGTTTCGTCGCCATCAACTGCGCGGCGATCCCGGACACCCTGCTGGAATCCGAATTGTTCGGCTACGAAAAAGGCGCCTTCACCGGCGCCGCCAAGCAGACCATCGGCCGCATTGAATACGCCAATGAAGGCACCTTGTTCCTTGACGAAATCGGCGATCTGCCGATGCCGCTGCAGGCCAAGCTGCTGCGTTTCCTGCAGGAACGCGTGATCGAGCGGCTGGGCGGGCGTGGAGAAATTCCGGTTGACGTACGCGTCGTCTGCGCCACCCATCGCGATCTCGCCGACATGATTCGCGAAGGCAGCTTCCGTGAGGATCTGTATTACCGCCTGTCTGAAATCTCGGTAAAAATCCCGCCCCTGCGCGAACGCCCCGGCGACGCGGTATTGCTGGCGCAGGCTTTTCTGGAACGTTATGCGCGCGAACAGGGCCGCAACCTCCGGGGCTTCACCGCTGACGCACTGGGCGCGCTGGAAGCGCATGCCTGGCCCGGCAATGTGCGTGAAATGGAAAACCTGATCAAGCGCGCCACCATCATGGCCGAAGGCAACCAGATTACGGCCGTCGATCTTGGCCTCGAGCCCAGCCACGCCGAGCCCCTGCCGTTCAATCTCCGTCAGGCGCGCGAAAGCGCTGAACGCCTGGCCGTCAGCCGCGCGCTCGCGCATAGCGACGGCAATATCGCCCAGGCGGCTGAATTGCTCGGCATCACCCGCCCAACGCTGTATGACCTGATGGCAAAAATCGGCATGAAGTGAGCCCTGGCTCAATCTTCTTGCAATGTCCCCAACCATTCCGGAGCCCCTCATGTCGCATGCCACCCCTATCCCCCGGCTACTGCTGCCTGCCCTGCTGCTCGGCGCGTGTCTGATGAGTGCGTGTAACGGAGAGGACAGCACCACCCTGGTCACCGACGCCCGGGCGAAACTCGTGGCGGGCGATTACCAGACGGCGATGATTCAGCTGAAAAACGCCGTGGCGAAGGACGAAAAAAACGCCGAAGCGCGCTTCGAACTGGGCAAGCTGTATTTCACCCGGCTTGAACTCGCCAATGCGGAGAAAGAATTCCGCCGGGCACGTGAAGCCGGCTTTCCGGCCGGCACGGTCAACCCGATGATCGCGCGCGCGCTGCTGGGACAGCGTGAATATCAGCGCGTGCTGGACGAGCTTCCGGCGCCGGCCGACAGCGATCCCGATTCCGCCACGCTGCAGGCATTACGCGCCGTCGCCGAACTCGGACTGACGCGCAAGGAAGAAGCACGCAAACTGTTGCGGCACGCGCAAGCGATCGCGCCCGCCAATCCCGAGGTATATCTCGCGCTGGCGCAACTGGCCCTGGCCGACCACGATCCCGCCAAAGCCATGCAGGACATCGATGCCGCCTTGCGCATCGACCCCAAACACCGTGACAGCCTGCTGCTGAAAGGCGATCTGCTGCGCACGGCGGGCAAGCCGGATGAGGCCGCCGCCGTCTATCGCCAGGTCCTGCAAATCGATCCGCTCCACAGCAGCACGATGCTCGCGCTGGCGGGTATCGCCATTTCCGGCAACAAGCTGGACGAGGCGCGCAAGGAAGTCGACGCCGCGCTGAAAATCACGCCCGCCAGCCTGCAGGCCCGCTATACGCAGGCCTTGATAGATTTCCGCGAGAAGAAAACCGAACAGGCGCGCGACCGTCTCGCCTCGGTACTCAAGGCGGCGCCCGATTATCCCCCCGCGCTGCTCCTGGGCGGCACGATCGAGTACACGCTCGGCAACCTGCAAACCGCCGAGGCGTACCTCAACAAGGTGGTCAAGGCCACCCCGAACAATCTCTATGCACTGCGCCTGCTGGCCGCCTCGCAACTGCGGCTGGGGCGCCCCGACGATGCGGCGGCCACACTCGCGCCCGCCCTTGGATCAGCCGATCACGACGCCGGCGTATTGATCGTCGCCGGTGAAATCGCACTGGCCAAAAAAGACTTCGCCAAAGCCACGGCCTTTTTCGAGCAGGCCGCGCAGCGCAGCCCCGACAGCGCAGCGATCCGCACCGAACTCGGCATTTCCCGGCTCGCACAGGGCGACAGTCGCGCCATGGCCGACCTGCAGACCGCCGCCGGGATGGAAGGCGCCGGCAGCCGGGCTGACATCATCATCATTCGCGATCAACTGGAGCGCAAGCAGTTCGACGCCGCGCTGGCCAGCATTGCGGCACTGGAAAAGAAGCAGGGCGCGAATCCCGTGACCTGGAATTACCGGGGCGCCGCCTATCTCGGCAAGCAGGATAGCGTCCGCGCACGCGACAGTTTCGAACAGGCGCTCAAGCTCGACCCCAAATTCTTCCCCGCTGCGGCCATTCTGGCGCAGCTCGATCTGAAGGACAAACAACCCGATGCCGCCCGCCAACGCTTCGAACGCTTCCTCAAGGCCGACCCCAAGAACCTCAACGCCATGCTCGCATTGGCGGACCTGAGCCTGCGCAGCCAGGATGAGAAGGCGTACACAGGCTGGCTGGAAAAAGCCGCCGCCGCCCATCCGCAGGCCTTGCAGCCGCGCGTGGCGCTGGCGCGCTATCTGCTGGCCCGCGGCGACCGGAGCAAGGCGCTCGCCATCGCCCGCGAAGCGGTCAATGCGCAACCCGACAACCCCGCCGCGCTCGATCTTCTCGGCGCCACGCAACTGGCACTGGGAGACATGCCGAATGCGTTGGGCAGCTATCGCAAGCTGGTCGAGCGCCTGCCCGGACAGACCGCGCCATTGATCCATCTCGCCACGGCCCAGATCGCCGCAAAAGATCTCCCGGGCGCACGCAAGACCCTGCAGGAGGCTTTGCGCATCCAGCCCGACCTCCTCGACGCCCAGTTGATGCTGGGCGGCGTCGAGATTCAGAGCGCCCGGCTCGACGACGCCCTCAAACTCGCCCGGCAGATACAACAGCAGAAACCTGCCCTCCCGGCCGGCTTCGCGCTCGAAGGCGACATTGCACTTGCACGCAAGGACTACGCCGCCGCCCTGGCGGCATTCGAGCGTGCGCAGAAACTGGCCCCCTCCGGCGCGCTGCTGGTACGCCAGCTCCAGGTGTTCAATGCCACCCAACGCCCCGAGATCGGCGAGAAGCGTCTCGCCGACTGGCTGGGCAGCCATCCCCAGGAGGCCGGCACGCGCGCCGCTCTGGCGGAAAATCTGCTCAAACGAAAACAGTATGCCGCCGCAGCCGAGCATTATCTGATTCTGAACAAGAGCAATCCTGGCAATCTGCTCGTATTGAACAATCTGGCATGGGCCTTGTCGGAGCAGCGCGATCAACGCGCATTGCTCTTTGCCGAACAGGCCTTGAAACTGAAGCCGGATCAGCCAGACGTACTCGATACCTATGGCTGGCTGCAGGTTCGCATGGGCGATGCCGCCAAGGGGCTGAACACCCTGAAGGAGGCGCAATCCAGGGCACCCGACGATGCGGAGATCCAATGGCATCTGGCGTATGCCCTCAATGCCAGCGGCGACAAGGCCCGCGCCCGGCAGGAACTCAAAACGCTGCTCGACCGCCGGGTCAGCTTCCTCGGCGATGACGAGGCCCGCGCACTTTACAAGCAACTGACCGCCACTCCCTGAGGATTCTATGCGCCCCCGCCTCTCACGTATTGCGCCACTCGCCCTTTCACTTGCGCTGGCTTTCTCTTCGACCACATGGCTGACAGGCTGCGGCCGCGCCGATCTGAGCGTCGAACAGCTCATCGAGCGCGCCAAGGATTTTCAGAGCAAAGGCGATACGCGCGCCAGCATTCTTGAACTGAAAAATGCCGTCCAGAAGGATCCCAACAACGCGCAGGCGCGCTGGTTGCTGGGCAACGCCTATCTCGATCTGAGGCTGGGCGGCGAGGCGGAAACCCAGCTCGACAAGGCCGTGACGCTCGGCATCAATCCGAAAAGCGCGCGCATCCCGATTGCGCGAGCCCGGCTGTATCAGGGTGATTTCCAGCAGATTCTCGACTCGCTGCCCGCCGTCGACACGGAAGAACCCGGAACCCTCGTCCAGATCCTGGATCTGCGCGGCAATGCCTTGCTCGGCCTCGGCAAATACCCCGAAGGCTGCCCGTTGTTCGACCGCGCGATCCAGACAGACAAATCCTTTGCGCCAGGCTACCTGGGGCGTGCGCGTTGCGAATACCGTGCCGGGCACGCCGACGCGGCAGTGGCCAGTGCCAGGCAGGCCACCACGCTCGATCCCGGCCATCTGGAATCCTGGTATCTGCTGGGCGACCTCTATCGCGCCATCAAGCAGCCGGACCAGGCCCTGGCTGCCTACGACCAGGCCCTCACCATCAAGGCCCATGACTTCGACGCCATTGCCTATAAGGCGATGACCTTGCTGTCGGTCAACCGGGTGAAGGAAGCCGAGGCTGAAATCAAGCGGCTGATCGACATGCGCCCCCACGCCGTCCTGGCGAAGTACCTGAAAGCCTATATGTATTACCAGCAGGGCCGGAACAACGAGGCCGGCAGCCTGCTGCAGGAAGTCCTCAAGGACAATCCCGACAATGTGCAGGCAAACCTGCTCTATGGGACGATCAACTATGCCGCCAAGAACGATGAAATCGCGCTCGCCAGCTTCAACAAGGTGCTCAGCGCCGCTGAACTGCCCGAAGCGCGCCTGCTTCTGGCCGCCACGCAGTTGCGCATGGGAAACAATGCCGGGGCCATCAAAACCCTGGAACCGCTGATCGCGCAGGGGAACAACGCCAAGGCGTTCCTGCTGGCCGGCCAGGCCGCGCTCAATCAGGGCGAAGCCGAGCGTGGCATGGCTTTCCTGGGCAAAGCCAGCACGATCGACCCGAAAGACACGGTGATTCGCGGCACGCTGGCGCAGAACCAGTTGCTGACCGGAGACCAGCGGGGGGTCGAAGGACTGGAATCCGTCATCACGGCCAATCCGGACGACCCGCAAGCCTACCTGCTGCTCGTCACGTCGCAAGTCGGAAAAAACGATTTCAAGGGGGCGCTGGCTACTTTGCAGAAAATGACCACGGCGCAGCCTTCCAACCCGCTTCCCCAGGTGCTGGAAGGCCGCATTCATCTCATGCAACACAATCCGGCAGCGGCGCGCCAGGCATTCGAGAAAGGCCTGACGCTGAATGCCGGTTTTCTGCCCGCCGCCAGCGCCCTGGCCGACCTGGATATCGAAGAAAAGAAACCCGCTCAGGCACGCGAACGCTTCAAACGGATTCTGGAAAAATCACCCGACAACCTGGGCGCACTCATGGGACAGGCGCGTATTGCCCTGGCCCTGGGGGATCAGGCCGAATTCGTGACGTATCTCGGAAAAGCCATCCAGTCGCACCCGGATGCGCTTGAACCGGTCAGCCAGTTGACCCGGTATTACATGAATCAGGCGCGTCAGCCCGAACGGGCACTTGACGTGGCGCGGAAAGCCGCCCAGGCCAATAACGGAAATCCGGCGTTTCTCGATAACCTGGGGCAAGCCCAACTCGGTGCCGGACACAAGAAGGATGCCATCGACACCTATACCAATGTCACCAACCGGACGCCGGATTCAGCGGTTGCCTGGTACCGCCTGGCCTGGGCACAACGGGTGGCCGGAGACATGAATGCGGCCCTGAAATCCCTGCAAAAATCAGTGCGCCTGAGCCCCGATTATCTGGATGGCCACATTGCGCTGGCCGGCCTCTACGCCGCGTTGGGCCAACAGGACAACGCCCTGCAGGAAGCGCGCACGATCCAGACGCTGAATCCCCGGACCGCCACCGGCTACAATCTGGAAGCCGAGCTTGCCGCGCGCTTCAAGAAGCCGGATACCGCCCTGCAGGCCCTGGCGCGCGCCTTCCAGACCCTGCCGACCCCCGATACCGCCGCGACCTACCACCTGGCGTTACTGCGGACCGGGAAAACCGACCAGGCCGCGCAAGTTGCCCAGCAATGGCTCAAACAGCATGCCGACGACAGTGTGTTTCGCATGTATCTGGCGGGACGCTATCTGCAGCAACGACAAAACAGCCTCGCCATTGCCGAGTACCAGCACATTGTCAAAGCCGTGCCCAATCACGTGATGGCGCTCAACAACCTGGCCGCCCTGCTCGATGAGCGGAACGACCCCGCAGCGCCTGGCTACGCCCAGCGCGCTTATACCCTGCAGCCCGCCAATCCTGTCGTCATGGACACCTATGGCTGGAGCCTTTTGCAACAAGGCAAAATCCAGGAAGCGACGCCCTTGTTGAAGCAGGCTGCGCAAACCCTGCCGCAATCGCCCGCCGTGCAATATCACTGGGCCGCGGCGCTGGTCAAATCCGGGCAGGCCACCGAAGCCCGGGCGCTGCTGCAGAAACTGCTGGCCTCCTCACAACGCTTTGACGAACGCGCCCAGGCAAGCGCCCTCCTCAAAACCATCGAGGTTTCCGCCAAACAGTAGAACCTGCCGTGCCTCGATCGATTTCCCCCGAGGCAGACACGCACCACCAGTCCTGGCGGCCAACCGTCCAGGCGGAAGGCGACCCTGCCGTTTCGCATCGAAGCGGGCACAGATACCAGCGATTTTCTTGCGCCGCCCCCGGGAGACGCCAAAGGGCAGGCGACCCTTCGATCAGCGCGATGCCGGCCTGAGGCCAGGGGAAATATCTTCAACGCTTCTTCTACGCAAGCCCATAAGAAAAAGCCCCAAGGCAGCGCCTTGGGGCTTTTCATGAACAGCGTACAGCGATCGATCAGGCTGCTTGCTTGCGACGACGCAGGCTGACACCCAATCCAAGCAGACCCAGACCCATCAGGGCGATGCTGGTCGGCTCCGGCACACCGAACACCACGTCCAGCGAACCGTTGATGCTCTGCGTACCCGCCACGATAAAGGAATTCAGCTGGCCGGACTCGAACGACATGTTGTAGAAAGGAACCGGCCCGGTGAAATAGCTCGAACCGAGCGCCGTCAGCAGGAAACTGGTCGACGTGCCGAAGCTGCCGCAGTTGATGCCGCCCACACAGGTGCTCAGGCCGGGATCCAGCGTGCCCGCGCCACCAAACAGCGCGCCGGTTGCAATCAGAATGTCCGGATCGCCGGTATTGCCCGTCGTCCAGGCACCAGCGCCCGTCGCAGGCGCGGTGAAGGTGGTGTCGAGATTGGGATCAATCCAGACATTCAGGCTGCCGCCCGGGTTGAAGTTGAAGGTGGTCACGCCGCCGCTGGTCGAGAATGATCCCGAGCCTTGCAACAGCGCATACAGGCCATACCCGCCGGTACCAAAGCTGCCAAGCTGGGTGGTCACCGGAGTCGTTCCATCATTTGCGACAAATTGACCGGCATTCCACTTGATGGAGGTGTCAAACGTACCCGTGCCCACACCCGTCGGGGTGAACGTAACGATTTCCACGTAATTGCCGGTGATCTTGTCGGCAGTAAAATTATGCACGCTGCTTCCGGGCACGGAGCCTTCCGCCACCTGGAAATCAGGAAAAACAGCAGCCATGGATGCCGCACTTGCCGTGGCCATGGCGGCAACCAAACCTGCTTGCACCAATTTCAATTTGAATTTCATTTCGCGCTCCTTGATGTTGACTTCTGATCTGGGCATTCGCCTTCTTGCCTTGGCCAACATGAAGCACAGCATGTGCCAGTTATAAATTTCTCATATCTATCAATACATTAATAAAAAACACCTTAGGCGCTAGGAGGCGAAATGTAAAGAAATCCGACACTCATCGGGCGGGATCATGCCCGACCATTTCCATTATTCCGCCAGGGTGAATTCAAGTGCGCGGCGCTCGCCGGACAGGTCCGTTTTGCCCGATCCAGCAGGCAGCGAGCATCCGGGTCAGGCAGGCGCCGCGCGCGACAGGCGCCAGTTGACATACGCAATCGCCAGACGCTGGAGGGGATGGGCATTGCCCCCCGGACGCCAGACATGTTTCAGCTTGCCCGTATAGGCATCGAACTGCATGCTGTGGGGCACGCCACGCACCTTGCCCCGGCCCAGCAGGATCTTCAGCGCTTCCGTCCCCGCCATCCCCGCGCATAACTGGCAGGCGAGGCCGGTCGATGGCACCCGCTGTATCCTGAAATCGACGATATCGGGATAAACCAGATAGCCGCGATGGAGCAGCGCGGGCGCCAGGCCGACCATAAAACGCGTGGGCCATTCATGTTCCGGGGTGCCTTGCAGCCGGAAGTACTCTTCAAAGCTCGGGCCATCCGGCAGGAAATTGAGGACGGCAGCGCCCATGCCCAGCGGCACCGCGAAAGTGATCGGGATGCCGCGGGCACGGCAGGCGTCATAGACCAGACGGCGCGCCGGAAAAACAAAGTAATCCAGGCCATCGACGTACAGGTCGACCCCTTCCAGGAACGCCTCCACGTTATGGGGCTGCACGCCCGCATCGAATATCCGGATATCCAGTTCCGGGTTGATCCCGCGCGCCAGCCCGGCCATGACCTGCGCCTTGGGCTGCCCCAGGCTGTCCAGGGTGGCGCCCGCCTGGCGGTTGAAATTGACCAGGGCGAACTCGTCCATGTCGGCCACATGAAATTTTCCGACACCCAGACGGGTCAGCGTCAGCAGATGCACGCCTCCCGCGCCGCCGAGTCCGGCAATGGCTATTTTTTTGCCGCGCAGCCGCGTTTGTTCGTCCGGCGTCAGCCACCCGATATTGCGGCTGAACGCTTCCCCGTAGTCGAAGGCTGGCACGTCGATCGAACTCAGGTTTCCTCCCGCAATAATCGTCCCAGAATACCTTCCTGGTCATGGGGCGAGAAAAAATACGGGTAGAGGCTGCGGTCTTTGGCGGCTTTTCCCTTGCCGCCAAGCGCTTCGATCTTTTGCCGCATGTAGTCCAGTTCCAGGTGCATCAGCAATACCGGGAAATTGACCCGATTATTCATTTTTTCCTCGCCGATCTGCCTGAAGCCCAGCATCCTTTCGTAGAAGGCCTTGTGGCGGGGAACGATTTCAATGATGGCATCGGTACAGTCGTGGATCACGCCATACAGGTAGGCAATGTGAATGAGACTGGCGAACAATTGCTTGGAGCCGATATTTTCATCGATGGCAAGCTTGCTCAACTCGCCGACCCGTCTGCCCTGCGCTCTGAGCGCGTCGATTTCCGGTTTGTAGATTTCGTCGACCAGCATGCCTTCTTCCGAGTCGTAGCCGACCGTGACGGTCCCGACGATCTTTTCCTGGTGGAACGAGAGGATCGTGATGCGATTGGGATACTTCTTCAACTGGGCCTTGGGGAAGCCACGCCAGGCATAGCGCTTCTGCACCAGCATGCTGGCGTGATTGAAGGTTTCGTCCTGCTGGGCAAACCGCAGCTTGAAGAGCTTCTCGCCCAGACGCTCCTCCTGGGTTTCCGGCGCGCCTTCGGACAGGGGGCTCAGATCCTTGAGACGATAGGGTGACTCAAAGCTGATGATGGTTTTATCAAAATCATCCGCAATGCTCCGGCCACGCCCGATCAATTTATTCAAACTCAGCGTCACCTTGTGCTCCTGACATCCCGGGAGTGAAAACCCCGCTCCCACATGCTATCTATCGGTTCGTATGGCGCGAAAGTTTAGTTCCGGGCACGCAACCAGCGCGCGGCGTCGCGCGCGAAATACGTCAACACGCCATCCGCCCCCGCCCGCTTGAAAGCCGTCAAGGTTTCCAGCACACAGGCCTGCTCATCCAGCCAGCCGTTCTGTACGGCAGCTTTCAACATAGCGTATTCGCCACTGACCTGATAGGCATAAGTCGGCGCACCATAGGCGTCCTTGACCCGGCGAATCACGTCCAGATAGGGCATGCCCGGCTTGACCATGATCATGTCAGCCCCTTCCTGCAGATCCATGCCCGCTTCCCACAGGGCTTCGTCACTGTTGGCCGGGTCCATCTGGTAAGTATGCTTGTTTCCCTTGCCGAGGCTGGCAGCGGAGCCGACGGCATCGCGGAACGGACCGTAAAAGCTGGAAGCGTATTTGGCCGCATAGGCCAGGATACGGGTATGGATGCGTCCCGCCCCCTCGAGTGCGGCACGCAAGGCGGCGACCCGGCCGTCCATCATGTCGGAGGGCGCGACCACATCGGCGCCCGCGTGGGCGTGAACCACCGCCTGCCGGACGAGGACCGCCACGGTTTCGTCGTTCATGACGTAGCCACTGTCGTCGATGAGGCCGTCCTGGCCATGAACGGTATAGGGGTCGAGCGCGATGTCGGTGATGATGCCCAGTTCGGGAAAACGCTTTTTCAATGCCGCCACGGTGCGCGGCACCAGGCCATCGGGGTTGTACGCCTCTTCCGCCCCCAGGCTTTTCAGACCGGCATCGACCACCGGAAACAGCGCCAGGGCAGGGATGCCCAATTGCAGGCAGTCCTCGGCCACCGGCATCAGCAAATCGGCCGACAGCCGTTCGACACCCGGCATCGAACTCACCGCTTCGCGCCTGTTCTGGCCATCCAGAATAAATACCGGATAGATCAGGTTGTCGGGCGCAAGGGTGTGCTCGCGCATCAGGCGCCGGGAAAAGTCATCCCGCCGCATGCGCCGCATGCGGCGGGATGGGAATTGGCCAAATGGCAGACTCACGACAATCTCCAAAAAATTTGCGGATGACCGGAACTATTCAGCCTGGACTTGCTCTACTTGAATAGACGGTCTTGTATCGTCTCCCGCTTCTCCTCCCTGAGCGGGATGCCTTAATCCCCTTAAGGCATTTTTAGCCCCGATCCCTCCCTTGATCGGGGCTTTTTTGTGGGACGCCGACGGACAGCGTGCCCGGGCTGACCGGGTCAGGATGTGCCGGCTGCGTGCGCGCAAACCAGCCTTCGATCAACGCCGCGGCTTCTTCGGTGCCCAGGCGCGAGAGGCTTGAAAACAGTTGTACGGTGACGTGTTCCCGCGCCGCAAGTTCCCGTGTCGCAAGCTCCTGTTTGACACGACGCAAGGTCAACGCTTTCTCGCTATTGGACAGTTTGTCGGCCTTTGACAGCAGGATATGCACCGGCTTGCCGGTCGGGGTAAACCAGTCAAGCATCTGCCGGTCCAGCGGGGTGAGCGGATGGCGTGCATCCATGATCAGTACCATGCCCACCAGCGCTTCCCGCTCCTGCAGGTAGCGTGAGAGCAGTCCTTCCCACTTCGCTTTGACTTCCGGCGGCACTTTTGCGTAGCCATAACCCGGCAGGTCGACAAGATAGATGTCGGCGTCCAGTTCGAAAAAGTTGATCAGCTGGGTACGACCCGGTGTTTTGGAGGTGAACGCCAGACGATTCTTGCGAGTTAACAGATTGATCGAACTCGATTTTCCGGCGTTCGAGCGCCCGGCGAACGCCACCTCTGCCCGGCTGAAGGGCAAATCGCGCAACTGGGCGGCAGACGTATGGAATTGAGCGCGATTGAGCACGGGCTTGGCAGTCATATTAGTTGCCGCTAAACTACCCGTTTTCCCAAGTTTTGCAAGCCTCAGGAGCTTTTGATGAAACTCGTCGTCACCCTGGCTGCCGCCCTGGTTGCCACCTCCGTCTTTGCCAACGAACCTGCCGCGACCCCGGCCAGAAAAGGCGATCCCAAGGCTGCGGAATCCATTGTCAATCAGGTCTGTGCGGGCTGCCATGCGGTGGACGGCAACAGCACCGTCGCGGCCAACCCCAAGCTGGCCGGTTTGAATGCCGAATACATTGACAAGCAACTCACCAACTTCAAGTCGGGGGAGCGCAACAATGCGATCATGAGCGGCATGGTCGCCAGCCTCAGCCCCCAGGACATGCTGAACCTGGCCGCCTATTACAGCGCCCAGACACCCAAACCGGATACCGCCAAGGATCAGGTGCTGGCGACGCTCGGTCAGGGAATCTTCCGCGGCGGCGTTCAGGGTGCCGGCGTACCGGCGTGCGCCTCCTGTCACGGCCCGCAAGGCAAGGGCATCCCTGTCCAGTTCCCGCGCCTGGCCGGACAGCACAGCGATTATATTTATGCCCAGCTGAACAATTTCCGGCTTGGGACGCGCGCCAACGATGGCGCCAAGATGATGCAAACCATCGCGGCGAAGATGACCGATGCGGAAATGAAAGCCGTGGCCGCTTACATTCAGGGCTTGCGTTGAACTTAACAACGGCCTTCAATGTCGATGAAAGGGTGACGCGAGTCACCCTTTTTTTCTGGCACCCCACAGGGCATGACCGGTTTCCTCCATGAATTCAACGCGCCCATCCTTTGGAAGATCCGTGTTCGAGCTGTTGAGCTCGATGCGTTTTGCCATCAGCCTGCTGTCCATCCTCGCGGTCGCCTCCATCATCGGGACCGTACTGAAGCAGGCCGAGCCCTACAGCAACTACCTGATCCAGTTCGGCCCGTTCTGGTTCGAGACCTATGAAAAACTCGGCTTGTACGATGTCTATCATGCGGCCTGGTTCCTGGTCATACTGACTTTCCTGGTCGTCTCCACCAGCGTCTGCATCTACCGCAATGCGCCGAATTTCGCACGCGAAATGAAAAGCTTTCGCGAGAATGTCAGCGAGCAGTCGCTGAATGCGTTCAAGCACAAGCACGAGGCGGCCACGGCCCACGCGCCCGCGGCGCTCGCCGCCAGTGCCCAGCACTATCTCGAAGGGCAGGGTTACAAAGTGAGAATCCTGCCGCGCGAGGAAGGCGTACTGCTGGCCGCCAAGGCCGGCAGCTGGAACCGCCTCGGTTACTTTCTGGCGCATTCGGCCATCGTGATGATCTGTATCGGCGGCCTGATCGACGGCAATCTGGTATTCAAGGCCCAGCAGCTACTGGGATACAAGAAGATCGAAACGCGTGACATTCCGCAAAGCCAGGTCCCGGAAATTTCACGATTGTCGCCCTCCAATCTCTCGTTTCGGGGCAGCGTGCAAATCCCGGAAGGCTCCAGTGCCGACGTGGTCTTCCTGAACGTGGCCAACGGCTATCTGGTCCAGGACCTGCCTTTCACCGTGGCATTGAAGCAATTCCGCATCGAGCATTACACGACGGGGCAGCCCAAGAATTTCGAAAGCGATCTTGAAATATTCGATCGCTCCGGAAAGAAAATCCGTGAGGCGACCATCGCGGTCAACCATCCGCTGATCCAGGACGGCATCGCCATCTATCAGGCCAGTTTTGCCGATGGCGGCACGCGCCTGAGCCTGCGCGGCTGGAATCTGTTCGCGCCGACCGCCTCGCCCTTCCCGATCGAAGGCACCGTGCACCAGAATGCCACGCTGACCAGCGCGGCCGGCGATTACACACTGGAATTCACCGATTTCCGTCCCTTCAATATCGAGAACATGGGCGGCGACGACGCGACAACCGCCAGCACGATGAGCGTGTTCGGCGGCAGCCCGGTCAGCGACAAGAAGCACCTGCGCAATGTCGGGCCCAGTTTCCAGTACAAGCTGCGCGATACGCGCGGACAGGCGCATGAATTCAGCAATTACATGCTGCCGCTGGAACTCGATGGCCGCTGGTACATGATGTCCGGCGTACGCGATGCGCCGAACGAGGCCTTCCGCTACATACGCATGCCGCTCGACGCGGACGGCAACATCGAGACGTTCATGCGGCTGCGCGGCGCGCTGCTGAATCCGGAATGGCGGCACGAAATCGCCGCGAATTTTGCCCGCCAGGCGCTGCCGAGCAATGCATCGGACCCGGACATCGAAGGCAAGCTGACCAATAGCGCCATACAGGTGCTGGCATTGTTCGACAAAGGGGGGTTCCAGACCCTGGGCCAGTTCATCGAAGATAAAGTGCCCGCCGCCGAACGTGAGAAAGCGGCGGGAACCTACCTCCGCATCCTGGAACTGACCGCGTTTGAAGCGCTTAAAATCGCCAATCGCCAGGCCCGCCTGCCGCCGCCCAAGGTCGATGACGCGACCGGCTGGCTGGTCCGCGACACGCTCAACAGCCTCAGCGACCTGTTTGTCTACGGCGCGCCGATCTATCTGCAACTGATGCATTACGACGAAGTCAAAGCGAGCGGCCTGCAGCTCACCCGCTCACCCGGGAAGAATGTCGTCTATCTGGGTTCGTTTTTGCTGACACTCGGCGTATTCTTCATGCTCTTTGTACGCGAACGCCGGGTCTGGCTGCGAATCAAACCCGGCCATGCCCTGCTGGCCATGTCGTCGGCCAAGCACACGATCGATTTCGAAAAAGAATTTGCACAGCACGTCCAGGCGCTCGACACGCTCGCCAGGTAAACCGGAGGCCTCAACCATGGAACTCGCCCTGCTGCACCCCCCCACCCCGCTCCTGAAGCGCCTGTCCTGGTTCGACTGGCTGTTTGCCGTCATTGTCGCGTCGAGCGGCCTGTTCGCGCTGTCGCGTTTCGGCGAATTCATGGATCCGTATGAAAAAGGCATCCTGCTGGCGGCCATTCCGTCGGTGGCGGCGTTCGGCTGGTTCTGGAAGTCGTTCCGCCCGCTCTTCATCATCGTCGGCGCGGTTAGCCTGTTCGCCATCAGCCAGTACCAGGGCAACCTGGCGCGCATGGATGAGGCCTTTTTCCTCAAGTACCTGATTTCCAGCCAGGCCGCCATCATGTGGATGTGCGCCCTGTTCGGGCTTGCCACCGTGACGTATTGGGCAGGCTTGCTGACGCGCTCGGAATTCACCATGAAAACCGCCACCGCGATGACGTGGTCTGCCGTCACACTCGGTTTCATCGGCCTGATGGTGCGCTGGTACGAGTCCTATCTGATCGGCGCCGACGTCGGCCATATCCCGGTGTCCAACCTGTACGAAGTGTTCGTGCTGTTCTGCCTCATCACCGCGATGCTGTATCTGTATTACGAAGCGCGTTACCAGACGCGGCAGATGGGCGCCTTCGTGCTGCTGGTGATCTCGGCCGCCGTGGGTTTCATCCTGTGGTATGCCCTGGACCGGGGCGCGCACGAAATCCAGCCGCTGGTGCCGGCGCTCAAATCCTGGTGGATGAAGCTGCATGTCCCGGCCAACTTCATCGGCTATGGCTCGTTCTCGATTTCCGCCATGCTGGGCGCCGCCTATCTGCTGGCGCAGCGCGGCATCCTCGCCAGCCGCCTGCCCAAGCTGGAAGTGATCGACGACGTCATGTACAAGTCCATCGCGATCGGCTTTGCCTTCTTCACCATCGCCACCATTCTCGGCGCCATGTGGGCGGCCGAAGCCTGGGGCGGCTACTGGTCGTGGGATCCGAAAGAGACCTGGGCGCTGATCGTGTGGCTCAATTACGCCGCCTGGCTGCATATCCGCCTGGTCAAGGGATTGCGCGGCCCGATGCTCGCGTGGTGGGCGCTGGGCGGCCTGATCGTGACGACGTTTGCCTTCCTTGGGGTGAACATGTTCCTGTCGGGCCTGCATTCTTACGGCACGCTGTAAGCGGCCGGCCGATGCTTGAACCCGTTCCCGGCGAAGCGGGCCACCGGCCCGCCTCCGCCGCCCTGTCGTGGCGGGCCGGCTGATCGTCTCCGCGTCCATGCAGAAAAAGCTGTTGTATGGTGTGCCTTTGGCCCTCGCCGCGCTGGCGGCAGGCGCCTGGATCGCGCAGGCGCGCTATGCGCCGCGCATGCCCGCTACGTCCGCTGTAACGGAGCTGTGGCAGCTTGATTTTCCGGATACGAATGGACGTGAACAGGCCCTGTCGCAGTGGCGCGGGCAGATCGTCGTCCTGAATTTCTGGGCCAGCTGGTGTGCGCCATGCCGCGAAGAAATACCGGATTTTATTGCCCTGCGCGCGCAATACCGGCCCAGAAACGTGGAGTTTGTCGGCATCGCCATCGACAATACGGCCAATGTCACGCAATTTCTGCAGCGACTGCCGGTCAATTATCCGATTCTGATCGGCGAGGGCGCCGCCCATCATCTGTCGCGGCGACTCGGCAACTCAAGCGGGGCGCTCCCGTACACGGTGGTGCTCGATCGCGACGGCCGCGTCGCGCTGCGGCATCTGGGCCGGCTGCCGCGCGCGACGCTCGAGAAAACCCTGCTTGAGATCGGCGTCTAGTCGCGATTTAGCGTCAATATCTGGACAATTCACCCTCATTCACGGCAAAATCGCCGCCATGACGACAAAACGAACCCGCCGTGCGTCGACCCAGTCGGGTCCCAGCCTGCGGCCGCATGTTCTGGTATTGCACGGCCCCAATCTCAATTTGCTGGGCAGCCGCGAACCCGAACACTACGGGATCGCCACGCTCGACGATATCGACCGCATGCTGGTTGGTCTGGGAGAAACCGCCGGGGCGCATGTCGAAACCTTCCAGCACAATCATGAAGGCGTGCTGATCGACAAATTGCATGAAGCCGCGCGCGATCAGGTGGATTTCATCGTCATCAACCCGGCGGCCTACACCCACACCAGCGTTGCCCTGCGCGACGCCCTGGCGGCGACCGCCATTCCGTTTGTCGAAGTTCACCTTTCCAATATTCACGCACGCGAAGCCTTCCGCCATCACTCGTATTTCTCCGACCTCGCCGTGGGCGTGGTGTCCGGCCTGGGTGCGCATGGCTACGAACTGGCGCTGGAATACGCGCTGCGTCACCTCCAAAACAGGACCCCCCATGGATCTCAGAAAACTGAAAAAGCTTATTGACCTGGTCGAAGCGTCGGGTATCGCCGAACTGGAAATCACCGAAGGCGAAGAAAAAGTCCGCATTGCCAAAACGCCTGCCGGCGCACCGATGATGATGGCGCACGCGCCGCAAATGCTGCAGATGGCAGCGCCGGCCGCGGCAATCCCGGTCGCGGCGGCCGCCCCTATGGAAGAGACCGTTCACGAAGGACATGTCGTGCGTTCGCCCATGGTCGGCACCTTCTACCGCGCCCCTGCACCCGGTTCCAAGAATTTTTCCGAGGTCGGCCAGACCGTGAACGCCGGCGACACGCTGTGCATCATCGAGGCGATGAAGCTCTTGAACGAAATCGAAGCGGATCAGGGCGGCGTCATCAAGGCCATCCTGGTCGAGAACGGCCAGCCGGTGGAATACGGCGAGCCGCTGTTTGTGATTGCTTGAGAAAGGATTCAGGGATCAGGGGTCAGGATTCAGGGAATGAGCAGCTTTGCCGCGCCATTTGAACCAAGGCGCGCAGCACTTTCCCTGATCCCTGAATCCTGACCCCTAGCCCCTAAACCATGTTCGAAAAAATCCTCATCGCCAACCGCGGAGAAATTGCGTTGCGCATCCAGCGCGCCTGCCGCGAAATGGGCATCAAGACGGTCGTCGTGTATTCCGAGGCCGACCGTGACGCCAAGTATGTGAAGCTGGCCGACGAATCGGTGTGCATCGGCCCGGCACCGTCGGCGCAGAGCTACCTGCACGTGCCCTCGATCATCGCCGCCGCCGAAGTCACCGACGCCGCCGCCATCCATCCCGGCTACGGCTTCCTGTCGGAAAACGCCAATTTCGCCGAACGCGTGGAGTCTTCCGGCTTCACCTTCATCGGCCCGCGCCCCGACAACATCCGCCTGATGGGCGACAAGGTGACTGCCAAGCAGGCGATGCTCGAAGCCAAGGTGCCGTGCGTGCCCGGCTCCGAAGGCGCCCTGCCGGACGATCCCGACGAGATCATCAAGACCGCCGCCCGCATCGGCTATCCGGTAATCATCAAGGCGGCCGGCGGCGGCGGCGGGCGCGGTATGCGCGTGGTGCATACCGAGGCCGCGCTGCTGAATGCCGTGACCATGACCCGCACCGAGGCCGGCGCGGCCTTCGGCAACCCCATGGTTTACATGGAAAAATACCTGCAGACGCCGCGCCATATCGAAATCCAGATCCTGGCCGACGAGCACGGCAACGCGGTCCATCTGGGCGAGCGCGACTGCTCGATGCAGCGCCGCCACCAGAAGGTGCTGGAAGAAGCCCCCGCGCCCGGGCTCGACCCCAAGCTCAGGGACAAAATCGGCGAACGCTGCGCCGAAGCCTGCCGCAAGATCGGCTATCGCGGCGCCGGCACTTTCGAGTTCCTCTATGAGAACGGCGAGTTCTACTTCATCGAAATGAACACCCGGGTGCAGGTCGAGCACCCGGTGACCGAGCTCATCACCGGCATCGACATTGTGCAGACGCAGATCCGCGTCGCCGCCGGTGAAAAACTGCCGTGGAAGCAGAAGGACATCCGCTTCAAGGGCCATGCCGTCGAATGCCGCATCAACGCCGAGCACCCGACCACCTTCGTTCCCAGCCCCGGCAAGCTCACCAACTACCATGCGCCCGGCGGCCCCGGCATCCGCGTCGATTCGCACGTCTATCACGGCTATTACGTGCCGCCGCACTACGATTCGATGATCGGCAAGCTGATCGCCTATGGCGATACCCGCGACCAGGCCATCGCCCGCATGCGCGGCGCGCTGATGGAAATGGTGGTCGAGGGAATCTACTGCAACATCCCGCTGCATCAGGAGCTGATGAACGACGCGGCCTTCATCGCCGGCGGCACCAGTATTCATTATCTGGAACACAAACTGGCAGAAGAAAAAGCGTGAGGGGTCAGGATTCAGGGATCGGGGGTCAGAGTAAAACCGTGACGCGCCATACCTTTTCGCAATCCAGCGCGGCGCAGCCGCACAAAGCCCCCTGTCCCCTGAATCCCGACTCCTGATCCCTGAAATGTCCTGGCAATCCGTCCGCATTCTCGTCGACTCCAAGCAGGCCGAACCGCTGTCCGACGCGCTGATGGAAACCGGTGCGCTGTCGGTGGCGCTGGAAGACGCCGACGCCGGCACGCTCGATGAAACGCCGCTGTTCGGAGAGCCGGATCATCCGAGCGCCGAGTTGTGGCCGCACAGCATCGCGACGGTACTGCTCGACGAACACGCCGACGTGGCGGGAATACTGGCTGCCGCGGCAAAGCAGGCGGGCGTCCCGGTTCCCGCCGACTACTCGGTCGAAACCGTGGCCGAGCAGGACTGGGTGCGCCTCACCCAATCACAGTTCGACCCCATTCCGATTTCACCGCGCCTGTGGATCGTGCCGACCTGGCACGACGCCCCCGACAGTCGCGCGATCAACCTCAAGCTCGATCCGGGCCTGGCGTTCGGCACCGGCAGCCATCCCACCACACGCCTTTGTCTGCGTTGGCTGGATGCGCATCTCACCGGCGGGGAGACGCTTCTGGACTATGGCTGCGGCTCCGGCATCCTCGCGATCGCCGCAGCCAGGCTGGATGCAACCGGCGTCGACGGGGTCGACATCGATGCCCAGGCCGTCACGGCATCGCGCGACAACGCCGCATTGAACGGAGTGGCTGCCCACTTCTGCCTGCCCGGGGAACTCGCGGCCGGCCAGTACGACATTGTCGTCGCCAACATTCTCACCAACCCGCTCAAGGGAATGGCCCCCCTGCTGGCCGGCCGGGTGCGCAGCGGCGGCCAGCTGGTAATGTCCGGCATCCTTGCCGAACAGGCTGATGAAGTGATGGTGGTTTACAGCGACTGGTTCACTTTCGCCCCTCCCGCGGTCGATGAGGGATGGGTGCGTCTGGCCGGCGTCAAGCGGTGAATTTCCGGACGACCTGCCCGCATTGCCTGAGTGTGTTCCGTCTTGGCACGGACCAGCTCGATGCTGCACAGGGATGGGTGCAATGCAGCGTGTGCGGAGCGGCTTTCGATGCACGCCCGAGCCTGCTCGGGGAAGACGGTTCTCCCCTGCCTGCCCCTGAGCCCGGTCGGGTTGAATCCGCGCCGCCGCCTGAAGCCCGGCCCGCCGAACAGGAAACCCAACCTGCCGCGGGGCCGGACGTGGCGGACGAAACCATTCCGCCCGTCCTGCCACCCGGAGAAACCGATCTCTCCGTTGCCGGCACGCCACGCGGCATCGTTCATCGTGAGGCATCGCCCGATCTCGATTCGATCATCCTGATCGACCCGGATATCCCCTGCCCGGACGATCCCGGCCCGCTGCCGCAGGTTCGTACCGCTTCCAGCCACGCGTCCGAGCCCGTTGCGTCCATGCACCGGCCACCCCCCGTAACAGCCGCGGCCCCTCCCGCGGCACGCATCGAATATGCTTCGCCCCTGCCCGGCACGCCGCGCAGGGCATACGCTTCCCGCCGCATCAGCGCCTGGGTGTGGGGCCTGGCCAGCCTGCTGCTGCTCATCGTGCTGCTGGCGCAAACCGCCTATTTCCTGCGCGACACCCTGGCCAGCCAGATACCACAGGCGCGTCCCGTCATTGAACGGGCCTGCGACGCGCTCGGCTGCTCGCTCTCCCTGTCGAAGAACCTTGCGCACTTGCAGATCATCGGCTCCGATCTGCAAACCGAAGGCAGCGACCGTATGAGGCTTACATTGACCCTGGGCAATCGTGCCGACCACGCCCAGGCCTGGCCGGTTCTCGTGCTGACGCTGACCGACCAGCACAATCGTTCGCTGGCACGGCGCAGCTTCGCGCCGAGCGAATACCTCGGCGACGCCCCGCGCATCGCTGCCGGCATCCCCGCGCACAGCGAACAGCCGCTGAGCCTTCCGCTGAGCATTCGCAAACTCACGCCGATGGGATTCAATCTGCAGCTGACGTATTGATTGGAGCGCGACGCAAACCGGGCTAGCCGGCTCAGCGCATCTTCGGTATAGTGCGCTCTCCCGTTGCGGGAGAGCGCACGAACCTCGTGCCGCCGAAGGCGTAACCCACCCGGAATCGCTCAGGCACCAGGACCGCAACAACCGGAACACTCTGGAGAGCGCAGTCGCTGACGTCCCAGGCCAGCGCAACTGCCACCGAAGGGGCAGCGGCTCGCCGACCGGATCGGCGCCGTAATCTCTCAGGTACCAAGGACAGAGGGGTGGAGCGCATCCCGCTTCACCCTTTTTTATTTTTGGTGGCTCCATGCTCAGACACACTCCACTCAATGCCCTCCACCGCGAGCTCGGCGCCAAGATGGTCGATTTCGGCGGCTGGGACATGCCACTCCACTACGGCTCGCAGATCGGGGAGCACCACACCGTGCGTTCCGGCTGCGGCCTGTTCGACGTCTCCCACATGCTGTCGCTCGACCTCAGGGGCGCCAACGTGCGTCCCTTCCTGCGCCGGCTGGTGGCGAACAACGTCGACAAGCTGCAGGTCTGCGGCAAGGCGCTGTATTCGTGCATGCTGAACGAGGCCGGCGGCGTCATCGACGACCTCATCCTCTATTTCATGGACGAGAGCTGGTTCCGCCTGGTGGTCAACGCCGGCACCGCGGACAAGGATCTCGCGTGGATGGAAACATGCAACGCCGACTGGGGCATGGGCCTCACGCTCACCCCGCGCCGCGATCTGGCGATGATCGCGATCCAGGGGCCGGACGCCACCCGGGTGCTGAACGAAGCGCTGCCCGGCGTCGACAGCCTGACCGCCAGCCTCAAGCCCTTCAACGCCGCCGCCATGGGTGAAATGTTCATCGCCCGCACCGGCTACACCGGCGAGGACGGCTTCGAGGCGACGGTGCTGGCGAAATCCGCACCCTTTTTCTGGAAGGCGCTGATGGAAGCCGGCGGCAAGCCGATCGGGCTGGGCGCGCGCGACACGCTGCGGCTGGAAGCCGGGATGAACCTGTATGGCCAGGACATGGACGAAACCACCTCGCCACTGGAGTCCGGTCTGGCGTGGACCGTGGATCTAAAAACCGAACGCGACTTCGTCGGCCGCGCCGCGCTGGAAAAGAGCGAAGTGACCAGGCAGCTCGCCGGCCTCGTGCTGCTCGACAAGGGGGTCCTGCGCAGCCACCAGACAGTGCTGACGAAGCACGGCGCCGGTGAAATCACTTCCGGCACTTTTTCGCCTACGATGCAGCAATCCATCGCGCTCGCCCGCATCCCGCTCGGCATCGCCCCGGGCGAGGAAGTTGAAGTCGAGATTCGCGACAAGAAGCTGCGCGCGAAAGTGGTGAAATATCCGTTCGTGCGCAATGGCAAGGTTTTGATTTGATTTTGGAAGGGTCAGGATTCAGGGGCCAGGGGTCAGGGAAAATGCGCGGCGCAGCCGCACCTTCCCTGAATCCTGAATCCTGATCCCTGATCCCTGGATTACCACTCGACCAGGAATACACAGATGACTATCCCCGCTGACCTCAAATACACCCCCAGCCACGAATGGGTGCGCGTCGAAGCCGACGGCACGCTGACCATCGGCATCACCCACCACGCGCAGGACCTGCTCGGCGACATGGTGTTCATCGAACCCCCCGCCCCCGGCCGCACGCTGGCCAAGGGCGAGGAATGCGCGGTGGTCGAATCGGTGAAGGCCGCCTCCGATGTCTACGCGCCGGTGGCCGGTGAAGTCGTCGCCGCCAACGCCGACGTCGAAGCCAGCCCCGAGTCGGTGAACCAGGACGCCTACAGCGCGTGGCTGTTCAAGATCAAGCCGGCCAATCCCGCCGACGTTTCCGGACTGCTCGACGCCGCGGCCTACCAGAAGGTGGTCGAGTCGGAAGCTCACTGAGGAGGGGCCAGGATTCAGGGGTCAGGGGTCAGGGAATGTGCGGCTGCGCCGCGCATCTGAACCGGGCACTGAATCCTCCCCCTGAATCCTGACCCCTGAATCCTGACCCCTGAATCCTGACCCCTGAATCCTGACCCCTGAATCCTGATCCCTGACCCAAATGCCCTTCATTCCCCACACCGAAGCCGACGTCGCCGCGATGCTCGGCGCCATCGGCGCCGCCAGCATCGATGAGCTGTTCGACGAAATCCCGCCCGCATTGAAGACCGGCAAGCTGAAGGACGTGCCCGACGGCCTGTCCGAGATGGCGGTGACGCGCCTGATGCAGGAACGTGCCTCACAGGACGGCTTCTGGTCCAACTTCATCGGTGCCGGCGCCTACGAGCACCACATTCCGGCGGCGATCTGGCAGATCACCACGCGCGGCGAGTTCTATTCCGCCTACACGCCCTACCAGGCCGAGGCCTCGCAGGGCACGCTGCAGCTGATCTACGAATACCAGACCATGATGACCCGGCTGACCGGGCTCGACGTCTCCAACGCGTCGCTGTACGACGGCGCCTCGGCGCTGGCCGAAGCGGTGCTGATGGCAGTCAGATCCCATAAGACCTCGCGCCGCGTGCTGGTGCCGAAGAGCGTGCATCCGGTCTACCGCAGCGTCGCCGTCACCACGGTGAAAAACCAGGGTATTGAGATCGTCGAGCTCGACTACGATCCCGCCACCGGCCGGACGGTGCTGCCGGCCGACCCCGGCAGCTTCGCCGGGTTGGTGATTCCGCAGCCCAACTTCTTCGGCGTGCTGGAAGACGTGCACGCGCTGACCGACTGGGCGCACGCCCAGGGCGCGCTGGCGATCGCGCTGGTCAACCCGACGTCCCTGGCGGTGCTGGAAGCGCCCAGCCAGTGGGGAAGCCGTGTGAATCAAGGCGGCGGTGCCGACATCGCGGTGGGCGAAGGCCAGCCGCTGGGCGTGCCCATGGCATCCGGCGGCCCCTACTTCGGCTTCATGTGCTGCCGCCAGGCATTCGTGCGGCAGATGCCGGGGCGCATCGTCGGCCGCACTGTCGATCTCGACGGCAAGCCGGGTTTTTCGCTGACGCTGCAGGCGCGCGAACAGCACATCCGCCGCTCCAAGGCCACCTCCAACATCTGCACCAACCAGGGCCTGGTGGTCACCGCGGCGACGCAATACATGGCGCTGCTGGGGCCGCAGGGACTGGCGAAAGTAGCCACTGCCAGCCATGCCGGCACGATGGCACTGGCCGACAAACTGGCGGCGATTCCGGGCGTGACGCGCGCGTTTGCCAACCCCTTCTTCCACGAAGTCGTGCTGAAGCTCGCCGACAATACCCTGAAGGGCACCAGCGCGAAGGACGTGCTGCGCGCGCTGCGCGCGCAGGGGATCCTCGGCGGGCTCGACATTTCCGGCTGGTATCCCGAACTCGGACAGGCCATTCTCGTCTGCGCCACCGAGACCAAAACCAGCGCCGATCTCGATCGCTACGCGCAACAGATGGAACGTATCCTGTCGAAACGGCGCGAAGCCCCGCCGTGTGCGTATAAGAGCTAACCGGAGCGAACCATGAGCGGAGTACGAGACAAGCAGTTCTGGGACATCACCGACTCGTTCATTCAATTGGCCAACACCCATTTGAACGAAGTGAAGCCCAGCCGGGTCAGTGCATGTGCACTGTTTGCCGCTGCAAGGTTCAACGCCTTTGTCATCACGGCGGCCTCCGCAAGCAAAGAGCAGTTCATCGCGGAAAAAGAAACCGCGATCGCTTACTTTCTGGAGCAGTATGAAAACATGCTGCGCGAAAATCTGGATGAGCATCTGGCGCGCTACGACCAGCATGGCAGTTGATCGGCGGGAAACAGACCGGACGTTATCGTTCTGACACCCGATATTTTTGATTCACTCTAGGAGAAAAAACATGGCAGTGACTTTAGGCGGCAATCCCATCGACGTCGCAGGCAACTTCCCCAAAATCGGCGACACCGCACCCGGCTTCAAGCTGGTCAACAAGGATCTGGCCGACGTTTCGCTGGCCGACTTCGCCGGCAAGAAAAAACTCCTTAACATCGTGCCCAGCCTCGACACCCCGGTGTGTGCGATCTCGACCAAAAAATTCAACGACGCCGCATCCGACACAGTCGCCGTGCTGGTGATCTCTGCCGACCTGCCGTTCGCGCAGAGCCGATTCTGCGGCGCCGAGGCGCCCAACGTCGTCACGCTATCGACCCTGCGCGGCGGCGCCGAATTCAAGCGTGCCTACGGCGTGGACATCACCAGCGGCCCGCTCGCCGGCGTCACCGCGCGCGCCGTGGTCGTGCTGGACGAAGCCAACAAGGTGCTGCATGCCGAACTCGTGCCCGAGATCAAGCAGGAGCCGAATTACGCGGCCGCGCTGGCAGTATTGAAATAAGGGTTCAGGGGTCAGGATTCAGGGATCAGGGGTGGAGCGGCTACGCCGCACCCGTTCGATTCCGGTTTTCCCTGGCCCCTGAATCCTGAACCCTGACCCCTGAAAACCATGCTGATATTCGACCATTCCCGTCCCGGCCGCACCGCCGCCGCCCAGTTGCCGGCCGCCGGCGGCAGCCTCGACGACCTGCCTCCGGCGCTGCGCCGCAAAGACGCACCCGCACTGCCCGAAGTTTCCGAGCTCGACGTGGTGCGCCACTACACGCGTTTGAGCCAGAAGAACTTCTCGATCGACACGCAGTTCTACCCGCTCGGCTCGTGCACCATGAAGTACAACCCGCGCGCGTGCAATTCGCTGGCGATGCTGCCGCAGTTCCTGGCGCGCCATCCGGCGAGTCCGGACGAAACCGGCCAGGGCTTCCTCGCCAGCATGTTCGAGCTGCAGGAAATGCTGAAGGACGTCACCGGTATGGCCGGCGTGTCGATGGCGCCGATGGCGGGCGCGCACGGCGAATTCGCCGGGGTGGCGATGATCCGCGCCTGGCACGACGCGCGCGGCGACCGCGCGCGGCGTGAAATCATCGTGCCGGACGCGGCACACGGCACCAATCCGGCCACCGCCACCATGTGCGGCTACGCGGTCAGGGAAATCCCCACCGACGCGAGCGGCAGCGTCGACCTCGCCGCCTTGCGCGCCGCGGTCGGCCCGCACACCGCCGGGCTGATGCTGACCAACCCGTCGACCCTCGGCGTGTTCGAGCAGAGCATCGCCGAGATCCAGCAGATCGTCCACGACGCCGGCGGTCTGCTCTATTACGACGGCGCCAACCTCAACGCCATCCTCGGCAAGGCGCGCCCCGGCGACATGGGCTTCGACGTCATCCACATGAACCTGCACAAGACCTTCTCCACCCCGCACGGCGGCGGCGGACCGGGCGCGGGTCCGGTGGGGGTGGCGGCGCGCCTGCTGCCTTTCATGCCGCTTCCACTGGTGCTGAACGAAAACGGCTTCTACCGGCTGGCGACCGAGGCCGACCTGCCGCAGTCGATCGGCCGTCTGTCGGCCAACATGGGTAATGCCGGCGTGCTGATGCGCGCCTACGTCTATGCGCGCCTGCTGGGCGGCACGGGCATGCAGCGCGTCGCCGAATACGCCACCCTCAATGCCAACTACCTGATGGCCAGACTGCGCGACGCCGGCTTCGAGCTGGCCTATCCCGAGCGCCGCGCCAGCCACGAATTCATCGTCACGCTGAAAAAACTGAAGGACGCCACCGGCGTCACCGCGATGGATTTCGCCAAGCGCCTGCTCGATTACGGCTACCACGCGCCGACCACCTACTTCCCGCTCTTGGTGCCGGAATGCCTGCTGATCGAGCCGACCGAGACCGAAAGCCGCGAAACGCTGGACGGCTTCATCGAGGCGATGAAGGCGATCAAGCACGAGGCCGAAACCACGGCCGAGCTGGTGAAGGGCGCACCCTACAGCCTGCCGGTACGGCGTCTCGACGACGTCAAGGCCGCGCGTGAACTCGATCTGGCCTGCCAACCCGTCGCCTCCCCTCAGGCATGACCGACCCCGCCAGCCCCTACAAGGGCAAGACCGGCCTGCGGCGTATGCTGAACGCGGCAGGCTATTCGTGGGCCGGCCTTTCGGCCGCATTCCGGCACGAGGACGCATTCCGCCAGGAAGTGTGTCTCGCGCTGCTGCTGATTCCGCTCGCGTTCTACCTGGGCGAGACCGGGGTCAGCCGCGCCCTGATGATCGGCGCGGTCCTGCTGGTACTGGTCGTCGAACTGCTGAATTCCGCGCTCGAGGCGGCGGTGGACCGGATTTCCCTCGATCACCACCAGCTCATCAAACGCGCCAAGGACATGGGCAGCGCAGCGGTGATGATCGCGCTTGCCAACGTGGTCATCGTGTGGGCGCTGGTGCTGGGGGGTTAAGCCCACAACAAAAACAGACGCCGCACACTAAAGTTGTGGCGTTCCTGGCCGGAATAGTAGGGGCGCTCCTTATTGCTTTCCGACCGCGTGAACCTCAAAACCGTTTGGCTGTTTCTCAGTCTGTGTCAGGCCGGCTCCGCCGCGGCCCTGGGCATGGGCGACATCGCCGTGCATTCGCCACTGGGCCGCCCCCTGAACGCGACCGTCACCCTGCTCGGCGCGACCGCCGATACGACGGCGGATTGCTTCAGCCTCGGCACAAGTACAGACAGCATCGCGCCGCCGCTCCGCGCAAAAATGAACATCGAGCGCGCAGGAGGCCAGACACGCCTGCTCATCCGCACGTCCTCCCCGGTGAACGATCCGATCGTACAGTTCGTGCTGGTTTCGGACTGCGAGGTGCGCTTGCAACGCGAGTATGTCGTATTGCTCGACCCACCCGTGACGATGGACGTCCCTCTCGACGAGAACGCTTCCGCCGCGCACGCGCAACCCGCTCTGGCGCCCGCCGCCGTCACACCCCGTCGCGCCACGCCCAGGCGTGCCGCTCACCGGTTTTCCCATCGCGCGCCCGTTCCCCTCGCGCGGCCGTCGGACGCCGCCGCACGGACCCCGACTCACGCGCAGGCCGCGCCGAAGCAACACGCCCCGCACCTGGTATTGTCCGGAAAACACGCGCGGCCCAACCAGAGCGATACGCCGGTGGCGCTGCGCCTCGACACGCGCCTGCCCGATCTGACGCAGCCGCGTCCCGCTGGGTTGAGCGCCACCGAACTGTCCGATGAAAACACGGCGCTGGGCCGCAAGCTCGCGCACCTGGAAGCCCAACTCGCCGCCTTGCAGCGGCGCAATACCGAACTCGAAGCCGCCCGGCATGCCGCGCCCACGACGTCTGCCGCGCCTGCCACCCCCGCACGGCCCGCGCAATGGCCGCTGTACCTGCTGACGATCGCGATCCTGGCCGGCTTGATCGCGCTGGCCGCCTGGCTGCTGCGCCGCAACCGGTCCGCGCCTGGCGTCGGCACGCCCTGGACGCAGGCGGGAACGCCGGAGAAAACACTGTCCGAATTGAACGCCGCCATGCCGGCCGATCCGCCTTCCGCCTCCCCGCGCATGCCTGAAATCGCCCCGCCCCCGCCAACCAGCGGCACCGAGGTCAAGGAAGATGTGCTCGACCAGGCCGAAGTGTTCATGGCCTTCGGACATGGCGACCTGGCCATCCATCTGCTGCAGGAACATCTGCGCGCCACGCCGACCGAATCACCGGTGCCCTGGCTGCTGCTGCTCGACCTGCTGCACCGCGCAGGCAATACCACGGGTTATGCCGCCGCCAGCACTGAATGCCGCCGGTATTTCAACGTCAACCTCTCCGATCATCCGGTTTCCCGGGACAACGAGACCAGCCACGGGCTGGAAGCGTATCCACACCTCCTGGAACAGTTGGTGAAAGTATGGAACACCCCGGATGCCGAGACTTTCTTCCACGATCTGATTCACGACAATCGGGGCGGCACGCGCACAGGCTTCGAACCGGGCGCCTACCGCGACATCCTGCTGCTGCATTCGATCGCGCAGGACACACTGCCGCCCGCCGCCTGAGCGTCGGCTTCGCCGGCCAGACACTTCCGTAAATCACCGTCCTGACGGCCTGCGTATAATCCGGGCTGTCGTTTTCAATCCACCTCCATCATGCGCACCCTCATTTGCGGTTCCCTCGCTTTCGATTCCATCATGGTGTTCCAGGATCGTTTCAAGCATCACATCCTGCCCGACAAGATCCACATGCTGAACGTGTCGTTCCTGGTGCCGGAGATGCGCCGCGAGTATGGCGGTTGCGCCGGCAACATCGCCTACAACCTGAAGCTGCTGGGCGGCGAGCCGCTGATCATGGCGACCGTGGGCGACGATTTCAGCCCTTATGCCGGGCGCCTCGATGCCCTGGAGATTCCGCGCGACTGCATTCGCCATGTCGCCGGCACCTACACCGCCCAGGCCTTCATCACCACCGACCTCGACGACAACCAGATCACCGCCTTCCACCCTGGCGCGATGAACTATTCGCACGAGAACGACGTGCGCCAGGTGGCGGACGTCGGGCTGGGCATCGTCGCCCCGGATGGGCGCGACGGCATGCTGTGCCACATACGCGGCTTTCACGAGGCCGGCGTGCCGTGCGTGTTCGATCCGGGCCAGGGCATGCCGCTGTTTTCGGGCGAGGAACTGCTGGAATGCGTGCACAAGTCCAGGTATGTCATCCTCAACGATTACGAGGCCGAGTTGTTGCAGAGCCGCACCGGAGAAGATCTGGCCACGCTGGCACGCCACGTCGAGGCGCTGATCGTGACGCGCGGCGGCGAGGGTTCGGTGATCCACACGGCTTCCGGACAACTCGACATTCCGGCGGTGCGGCCGGCGGCCATCGTCGATCCCACCGGTTGCGGCGACGCCTACCGCAGCGGTATTCTGTACGGCATTAGCCACGGACTCGACTGGGAGACATCCGGTCAGTTGGCAAGCGTGATGGGCGCGATCAAAATCGAGCACCGCGGGGGACAGAATCATGCGCCAAACCGGCAGCAGATTGCCGAGCGGCTCATGATCGCGTTCGGCAAGACGTTCTGAACCACGCCGAGGATCAAGGGTCGTATCACCCACAACCGAATGCAATGAGTTCAACAGGAGAACCCGCATCATGAAAAATACCTCAGCAATCGTGACCGCCATGCTCATGGCGGCGAGTCTGGCCGTGCTCGGCGGCTGCGCCAGCGGCGTCGGCGGCAAGGATTACGGCCGCGATCAGACCCGTGCCGTGCAGGAAGTCCAGATGGGCGTGGTGGAATCGGTGCGCGAAGTCAATATCGAAGGCACCAAGACGCCGATAGGCGCGGGCGCGGGCGCCGTCGTCGGCGGCGTGGCCGGCAGCACGGTCGGCAGCGGCAAGGGCAGCGTGGTCGGTGCGGCGCTCGGCGCGGTGCTGGGCGGCCTGGGCGGCGCGGCCGTGGAAGAAGGGACAACCCGCCAGAAAGGCGTGGAAATCACCGTCAGGCTCGATTCAGGCCGCATGCTCGCCATCACCCAGGCGGCGGACGAGGTGTTCCAGGTCGGCGACCGCGTGCGCGTGCTGTCGGGCGGCGGCGCGACGCGCGTGTCGCATTGACGCGCGGCGGGCTTGCCGGTCATCGTTTCGCAACCTGAACGTCACGCCGGATTAACCGCGGCTCTCTAAGCTGGGCGCCTTCCGTCAACGGGAGCGCCTCATGCTCGATATCCGCACCACTGTTCAAGCCACCCCCGCCGGCCGCTACCACGTATCGCTGGCAGTCGACGACAACGAAATCCGCGAGGCGCAGCGTCTGCGCTACAAGGTGTTCGCCGAGGAACTGGGCGCACGCCTGTCGTCCGTCCTGCCGGGACACGACATCGATCTGTACGATCCGTTCTGCGACCACCTGCTGGTGCGCGAACTCGCCCGCGGCGAAGTCGTCGGCACCTATCGCATCCTGCCGCCCGAAGCCGCCAGGCGCGTCGGCAGCTATTATTCCGAACAGGAATTCGACCTCACCCGGCTGGGCTTCCTGCGGCCGCGCATGGCCGAGCTGGGGCGTTCGTGCGTGCACCCGGCGCATCGCGGCGGCAGCGTGATCGCCCGTTTGTGGAGGGGACTGGCCGATTACATGACGCGCTACGGCTATGAAACCATCGTCGGCTGCGCCAGCATCGGCATGGCCGACGGCGGCCACATCGCGGCGAGCGTGCATCGCCAGTTGGCCGAACGCCATCTCGCGCCGATCGAGTGGCACGTCACCCCGCGCACCCGCCTGCCGGTCGAATCGCTCGACGATGGCCGCAATGCCGCGCTGCCACCGCTGATCAAGGGCTACACCCGGCTCGGCGCGATGATCTGCGGGGAGCCGGCATGGGATCCCGACTTCAACACCGCCGACCTCTTGATGCTGCTGCCGATGGCGCAGCTCAACCGCAGTGAGGCCCGCCGCCTCATCGTTTGAGTCTTACAATGCACGGGTGAATCCTGTCCGTCTCCCCGTCTTCCTTCGCCGTCCCGTCCGCATCGGCCTGCTGGGGCTGCACCTGGTCTGGGGCGTGACGCTGGCCGGGCTGGTGTTTCCGCTGCTCGGCCCGGCGCAACGCGACCGCCGCATCATGGCCTGGTCGCGGCGTCTGCTGCGGGTGCTCGGCGTGCAGGCGCGTACGAGCGCCGCCCCCGGCCTGCCGGGCGGCGCGCTCCTGGTGTGCAACCACGTCTCGTGGCTGGACATTTACCTGATCTACGCTGCCCGGCGGGTGCACTTCGTCTCCAAGGCCGAGGTGCGGCAATGGCCGGTGGCAGGCTGGCTGGCGCACAAGACCGGCACCCTGTTCATCGAACGCGGCCGCCGCGCCGACACCGCGCGCATCAATGCCGAAATGCGCGCGCTGCTGGCGAGTGGCGCCTGGGTGGCGGTGTTCCCCGAAGGCACCACCGGCGACGGACGCAGCCTCAAGCGCTTCATGCCGTCGCTGCTGCAGCCGGCGGTCGAACTGAACTGCCCGATCGTGCCGGCCGCCCTGCGTTACCGCACGCTGGACAACGACTACAGCGCCGCGCCCGCGTACATCGACAACCTCAGCATGTGGCAAAGTCTGAAACAGATCATCGACGAACCCGGCCTCATCGCCGAACTGCGCTTCGGCGAGCCGATCCCGCCGAACGGCCACCGGCGCGAACTGGCCGCGCGGGCGGAAGCGGCCACCGCCGGACTTCTGGGCACGCCCTCCGCAAACGCAGCGGCGACGGATACACCGCTTACGGGCGGCCGGGATGCTGCATCTGCGGACACTGCACCGCAAACGCCTGGCGGTCCTCCAGCCTGACCGCGCTCAGCTTGCCGCCCCACAGGCAGCCGGTATCCAGCGCGATCAGGCCGGGGCGGTTGACCAGCCCGAGCGTCGACCAGTGGCCGAACACCAGCGTCGCCGCCGCGCTCTGCCGCCCCGGCACCTCGAACCACGGCAGCCAGCCGGCCGGCTGCGTGCCGGGCGCGCCCTTGTGGTGGAATTCCATCTCGCCCGTCGGCGTGCAGTAGCGCAGCCGGGTGAAGGCGTTGACGATGACGCGTAGCCGCTCGACACCCTGCAAATCCCCATCCCAGGCCACCGGCGCGTTGCCGTACATCTGCGCGAAGAAATCACGGTAATGCGCCCCATGCAGCACCGCCTCGGCCTCGGCCGCCCGCTGCATCGTATCGTCCAGCGTCCAGCCCGGCAGCACGCCCGCATGCACCATCAGGAAATCGCCTTCACGCCAGGCCAGTTTGCGCTGACGCAGCCAGTGCAGCAGTTCGTCGCGGTCGGGCGCCGCCAGCACCGCGTCGAGCGTGTCGCCTTTGTGCGCGCGGCCGTAGCCTTCGGCCAGCGCCAGCAGGTGCAAATCGTGATTGCCGAGCACGCTGATGGCCGTGCTTCCCAGGTTTTTGACGAAGCGCAACACCGCCAGCGAATCCGGCCCACGGTTGACCAGATCGCCGACCAGCCACAGCCGGTCGGCGGCCGGATCGAATTTCACTTCATCGAGCAAACGCAAAAGCGAGGTTTGACACCCCTGAGGATCGCCAATGGCATAGGTGGACATATAAAATACGCTTTGAACATGTGTACGCTGTGTTGACCCCCATCATAGCGCTCCCGCCTGAACCTCTTGTACGCCTGCGCCATGAAACCCCTGATCCGCCTGTTTTTCAGAACCCTGCGTCTCCTCCTTGCCCCTTTCATGATCGCGGGCTATTGGCTGACACGCCCGAAAGGCATCGTGCGCTCTGCTGCCGCACAGCAGGCAGTCGATGCCCGCACACGCAAGCTGGCGCTGTATCACTATCCCGCCTGTCCGTTCTGCCTCAAGACCCGGCGCACGATCCGGCGGCTGTCGCTCGACATCGAGTTGCGCGACGCGCAGCACGCAGGCCCGCACCGCGACGCGCTCATCGCCGGCGGCGGCAAGCCGCAGGTGCCCTGCCTCGCCATCAGCGATGCCCACGGCAGCGTGACCTGGCTGTACGAGTCCGACGATATCAACGCGTATCTCGAGCGCGAATTCGGCACCGCATGAGCCTGCTTGCCGCGTTGAATCCGCCGCAGCGCGAAGCGGCGAAATATCTCGACGGTCCATTGCTGGTGCTGGCCGGCGCCGGCTCCGGCAAGACCCGGGTGATCACCCACAAGATCGCGTATCTGATCGGCGAGTGCGGCTACAAGCCGGGCTCGATCGCCGCCATTACCTTCACCAACAAGGCCGCACGCGAGATGCAGGAACGCGCTTCGAAACTGACGCAGAACGTCAACACCAAGGGCCTGATCGTCACCACCTTCCACTCGATGGGCCTCAGGATGCTGCGCGAGGACGCCAAGTTCGCCGAGCTGAAGCCGGCGTTTTCCATTCTCGATTCGGCCGACGCCGCCGGCATCGTGTCGGACATCCTCAAGACCACCGACAAGCAGGAAATCCGTCGCGCGGTGGGCCGCATCTCGCTGTGGAAGAACGCGCTGCAGTCGCCCGCCGCCGCGCTCGCCGCCGCCGAGGACGACAACGCGCGCGTCTACGCCAAAATCTACGACCGCTACGATGCGACCCTGCGCGCCTATCAGGCGGTGGATTTCGACGACCTCATCCGCCTGCCGGCGGAACTGCTGGATACCCACCTTGAACTGCGCGAAAAGTGGCAGAACCGCCTGCGCCACATCCTCGTCGACGAATACCAGGACACCAACGTCGCCCAGTACCGCCTGCTGCAGAAGCTCACCGGCGTGCGCGCCGCGTTTACCGCGGTCGGCGACGACGACCAGGCGATCTACGGCTGGCGCGGCGCCTCGGCCGACAACCTCAGGCAACTCAACGAGGACTACCCGCATCTGCACGTGATCAAGCTGGAGCAGAACTACCGCTCGACGATTCGCATCCTCAAGGCCGCCAACGCCCTTATCGCCAACAACCCCAAGCTGTTCGAAAAGCGCCTGTGGAGCGAGCTCGGCGTCGGCGACGCGATCCAGGTGATGCCGACCCGGGACGACGAGCACGAGGCCGAATCGGTGGTGATGCGTCTGCTGTCGCACAAATTCCAGCACCGCACCGAATGGCGCGACTACGCCATCCTCTATCGCGGCAACTACCAGGCGCGCGTGTTCGAGCAGGCGCTGCGGAACGAGAAAGTGCCCTACCAGCTGTCGGGCGGGCAGTCGTTCTTCGACCGCGCCGAAATCAAAGACGTGATTGCCTACCTGCGCCTGATCGCCAACAGCGACGACGATCCCGCCTTCATCCGCGCCGTCACCACGCCGAAGCGCGGCATCGGCGCGGCCACGCTGGAAAAGCTCGGCCAGGTCGCCGCCACCCTGCACGTCAGCCTGTTCGAGGCGGTGTTCTCCGCCGCCGCCGCGTCGCAGATCGGCGAGCGCCAGCTGGCGCCGCTCACCGAGTTCTGTCAGTTCATCAACCGCTTCGAGGAACGGATTGTCCGCGAGCCGGCCGGCGAACTGCTGAACGACCTGCTGAAGATCATCGACTACGAAATCTATCTGTTCGACCAGGACGACCAGCGCGCGGCGCAGGGCAAGTGGAACAACGTGCTGGAGTTCGCCGCCTGGATCGCGAAGAAAGGCGAGGAGGACGAGAAGGATCTGTTGCAACTGACGCAGACCATCGCGCTGATCACCCTGCTCGAAGGCCGCGAAGAGCAAGAGCCCGACGCCGTGCGGCTATCCACCCTGCACGCCGCCAAGGGCCTGGAATTCGGCCATGTGTTCCTGGTCGGCGTCGAAGAAAACATCCTGCCGCACCGCGACGCGGTCGACGAAGGCCGCCTGGAAGAAGAACGCCGCCTGATGTACGTCGGCGTCACCCGTGCAAAGAAGTCGCTCACCCTGTCGTACTGCTCGCGCCGCAAGCGCGCCCGCGAATCGGTCGCCTGCGACCCCTCGCGCTTCATCGACGAACTCGGCGACGACGTGCGCCAGCCGGAGAAACCCACCACCGCAGAAGCCAAGGCCAGCGGCAGCGACCGGCTGGCGGCATTGAAGGCGATGCTCGGCTAAGCCTTGGAGAAAAAGGGGGAGCTTTTGCATTCCAGTGAAGATGCAAAGGACGGAATCGACGCGAATTCGCCACGGGACTCAATTCCGTGCTTGTTCGCAAGCTGCTTTGGATCGGTAAAGATGACCTATGAGGCCGGGGCGTCGAAATTCCTGGAAAGCCCGTAGCCGCTTCGACTTTCGCTGAAGCAGGCGCGTCATCCATGAGACACTCGGGGGGCTTTTCCTGACAAGGGTTCCAACGGCGGACTTCTAGCTTATGTACGATACAAACACCTACGAGGATCCACTCGTTCTGGACCCGGCAATCCGTGCTCGCTGGGCGTTCCTTGAGACAAGCTCGGCCGCCGCAGTACTGCGGGCTGTTTGCCCCGAAGAATGGCGCGATATCACTGAAGTTCTAGCCTCCTTCTCTCTTGATCCTGCCCGCTGGTTAAAAAGCGGGGGAAACCGCGGTGACATCGCGCAGGAAATTGATGGCCTGTTCTCTCAACGAGGTTGGCGAGAAATTCGTGTAGACCTATCGACCCAAGGTGTTCTGATCGCGAAGAACGGCAATGTGGTGGATAGGCTGCCGCCAACGGAACAGGAGGGTTATCTGGTGGATAACTTCAAGGGGCGCGTGGCTTTGGACGTCGAGTGGAATGCCAAAGACGGCAACCTGGATCGTGACCTGTCCGCATACCGGGCCTGGCACGAGGCTGGGGTGATTTCAGCAGCGGTGCTGATTACGCAGGACAGGCTCGCACTAAAGGAACTTGCGAATCGGATTTGGGCGTCTTATCAGGAAACCCTGCCCATTGGCCAACGCAACCCGCGGCTACCCGTGGATCTGTCCACGTCCACCACAACCAACCTGGAAAAAGCTGCGCTCCGTGTACGACGTGGCGTGATGGGAACCTGCCCGCTCCTGGTGGTTGCGGCAACCCAGGCCACATGGAACGGCCAGCCTTATTCCGCGTGAAACATGTCGAATTGAGCGAGTTGTGTGTTGCGCCCCCGGGGACGCATGGCGACGCCTGACGCACTCAACAACGTACGAATACGCTGTATTGAATATCCTGTCTCATCCGCAAGCTGCCTCACGCTCATCCCGGCCTCGTATCGAGTTCGCAGTTCCAGTCCGATAGCGGACGCCCTGTCAGGATCAAGATGTTCGTTTGGAAGCAAGGATGGCAATATCGGCCCCCCCTCATATCCCTTGTGAATACCCCCCCGCGGGGTGACTTCATCGGACGATTCATCGCCCCAGGCGGACCACCCTGATCTCGCGTGGCGTGCGAATAACTCGAGGTAGGCCCCCGGAGAACACGATTCAATCAGGGCATACTGCTCGTCCGGCTTGCGGGAGTGTTCGCGTTTCCGTGTCTCGATCATATTGACCTGAGTTCTACCCGGTGCAAGCGTGCGCATCGATCCATGAACGCCGAACAGCAGTAACTCCGTAACATTGCGAAAATAGAACCCCACGCCCCGCCCGTCCGGACCACCGTCTTTGCGCCTCTTGGCCCAAACGATATTCGACACATAGCGGAACCCCCAAGCCTTCATAACCTCGAGCCCGTCAGGCAGCAAGGCGTTCGGAACCCAGAGATATAGATGGGCTTTCGGGGCGAGGATGCTTTCCACATCCATTGCCTTGATCGCCTCCAATGACATCGTAGAATAGCGATCGAGTCGCCGATGTTCCGGGGCGACCTTTCCAGTTCGATTGGCGAATCGCCAAGGCGGGTCGGCAAGAACCGTGGAGAATCCCCCGGCGATCTCAGGAAGGGGAGGCGGCCCGTTTTCGGGGCGGAGAGGTCGGTTCGACATGAGGCGAACTGTATACTTAAAAAAGATCTTTATAAAGATCTTTTTTCAGACGCAACGTATTTTCTGGGTATTTTCTGGCAGACGTCGCTATCTGTGAATCAAACGGGACGCCGCAGCGTCCCGTTTGATTCCAGCGTCAGATATCGGCAAGCCGACGATGAGTTGACCTTGGGGTCGAGTTCGCCCTTGTCGTCACGCTTCTGCATCTCTCCAGACTGAAAACCCTTGGTCTCGTCAAACTGCCCCGTTTCACGCTGCGGCACGCTCCCGCGCCTGGCGCGCCGGGCCGGGAAATCGGTCGCGGCAGGCAGCGTGCGGGGCCGGGGCATGGGAGCGTCCTGCCGACGGACGATCAAACGCCCTGCACGCGTGGCCAGGTCACGCGCAAGCTTGCATCTTGCCCCGTTGCGGCAAGTGCATCACCATCCCTTTCACCATTCACGAATGGAGCGATACCTTGGCGCGCCACACCCACTCACATTCCAATACCGTCGATCCACAGCCAGCAAACTGGCACACCCTGACTCCCGCAGAGGTCCAAAAGGCACTGCAAACCGGAACGAAAGGTCTGAGCGATGCCGAAGCGGCCAGGCGCATCGCTCAATATGGGCCGAACCGTCTGGTGCCGCCGAAGCGCCGCGGCCCCCTGATGCGCCTGCTCATGCAGTTCCACAACGTCCTGCTTTACGTGATGATGGGGGCGGCGGTCATCACCGCGTTTCTGGGTCACTGGATCGACACCGGCGTGTTGCTGGCCGCCGTGGTCATCAACGCGATCCTCGGTTTCATCCAGGAAGGCAAAGCCGAGGCCGCGCTCGATGCGATCCGCGCGATGCTGTCCCCCCATGCGACGGTGATCCGCGACGGCAGCCACCGCGAGATCGATGCCGCCGACCTGGTGCCGGGCGATCTGGTCGCCCTGGTTTCGGGCGACCGTGTTCCGGCGGACTTGCGTCTGGTTTCAGTCAGGGAATTGCGTGTCGAGGAAGCTGCGCTGACCGGCGAATCCCTGCCGGCCGAGAAGACGACCGAGGCCGTGGCGGCCGATACCCCACTGGGCGACCGATATGGCATGGCCTATTCGGGCACCCTGGTGGTTTATGGTCAGGCCACGGGGATCGTCGTCGCGACCAGCCACATGACCGAACTGGGCAAGATCAACCAGATGATCGCTGGCATCCGGATTCTGTCCACGCCGCTGCTGCGCCAGATAGACCGCTTCGGCCGTTTGCTGGCGTTGGCCATCGTTGCGATGTCCGCTGTGATCTTCGTGCTCGGCGTCCTGTGGCGCAGCCATGCCCCCTCGGAAATGTTCATGATGGTGGTGGCGCTGGCCGCCTCGGCCATTCCGGAGGGGCTGCCGGCGATCATGACCGTTACCCTGGCGCTCGGGGTGCAGCGCATGGCACGGCACAACGCGATCATTCGGCGTCTGCCCGCCGTCGAGACCCTGGGATCGGTGACGGTGATCTGCTCCGACAAGACCGGCACGCTGACCCGCAACGAAATGACCGTTCAGCGCGTGATCTGCGCGGATCATGTGTTCGAGGTCGGCGGGATCGGTTATGCCCCGGGTGGGGACTTCAGCATCGCGGGCAACATCGTCGATGCCGATCATTACCCGGCGCTATCGATGGCGGCCCGTGCCGGCGTGCTGTGCAACGACGCCCGCCTGCGCGAGGAAGACGGCGTGTGGCGGGTCGAGGGCGATCCGACCGAGGGCGCGTTGCTCGTGCTGGGCGGCAAGGCCGGATTCACGCAGCACGTCGGCGATGCGGCGTGGCCGCGGCTCGACGTCATCCCGTTCGAATCGCAGCATCGTTTCATGGCCACCCATCATCGCGATAGCGACGGTGAGCCCTGGATTTTCGTCAAAGGCGCTCCCGAGCGCATTCTCGACATGTGCACCACCCAGATGAATCACGATGGCGGGGCGTCACCGCTGGATATCGACACCTGGCACCGTCTGGCGACCGCAACGGCGGCCCAGGGCTTGCGTCTGCTTGCACTCGCCTGCAAACGCACGGCGCCGGAGGGGACCAGACTGGACTTTTCCGTCATGAAGTCGGGATACACGCTGCTGGCCATGGTGGGGCTCATCGATCCGCCGCGCGAGGAAGCCATCCGCGCCGTTCACGAGTGCCATCGCGCCGGCATCCAGGTCAAGATGATTACCGGCGACCACGGTGAAACGGCGCGTGCCATCGGTGCGCAGCTCGCCATCGGCATAGGCAAGCCTGCGATCACCGGGGCCGAGGTCGCCACGATGGACGACGCTGACCTGCGTCGCGTGGCAATGGAGGTCGACGTGTTTGCCCGTGCCAGCCCGGAGCACAAGCTGCGACTGGTGCAGGCCCTGCAGGACGGCGGCCAGGTGGTGGCGATGACCGGCGACGGCGTGAACGATGCGCCTGCGCTGAAACGCGCCGACGTTGGCGTGGCCATGGGCATGAAAGGTACCGAAGCGGCCAAGGAAGCCGCCGACATGGTGCTGACTGACGATAACTTCGCGACCATCGCGACCGCCGTGCGTGAAGGCCGGGCGGTCTACGACAACCTGAAGAAGTTCATCCTGTTCATGCTGCCGACCAACGGTGGCGAGGCGCTGGTGGTCATCGCGGCCATCCTGTTCGAGCTGGCCCTGCCGCTCACTCCGGCGCAGGTGTTGTGGATCAACATGGTCACCTCCAGCACCCTGGGCCTGGCCCTGGCCTTCGAACCGGCGGAGCGCGGCATCATGAACCGCCCTCCGCGGCCGCCCGGAGAAGCCCTGCTCTCCCGCTTCTTTATCTGGCGGGTGCTGATGGTTTCCATCCTGATGATGACCGGGGCGCTCGGCCTGTTCCTGTGGGAATTGCGCGACGGCACCGGCCTCGAAACGGCGCGCACGATGGCTGTCAACGCGGTGGTGGCGGCGGAAATGTTCTACCTCCTCAACAGCCGCTACATCTTTGCGCCTGTCACGAACTGGACAGGCCTGACCGGTAACCGTTATGTGCTGCTTGCGATTGCCGCCTGCATTCCGCTGCAGATTGCCTACACGCACGCCCCGGTCATGCAGGCCATCTTTGGCTCCACCGATCTGTCGCCGCGGGAATGGGCCAAGGTGCTGGGAGCCGGACTATTGGTATTCTGCGTCGCCGAAATGGAAAAATTCGTGATCCGGCGCACGCGTCTGGCCCCCGCCTGAGCGACGAAGCCGCACTGAACGGCCGGGCCGGGAATTCGATCCATAAAAAAACGGGACGCCGTGGCGTCCCCAGACTGCTGACAAACCCCGTCTTTTTCCGAAGTCGGGGTTTTGTTTTTGTGGATTCGATTCAGGCGTGCTGAAACGCCAAGCGAAGCATGAATTCATCTGCGAATGTGCCCAGGCGGCGCTGAAAC